>SXGT01226309.1_pt1 | contig 29123 bp, 21 predicted proteins | sample 3176221 | NCBI WGS metagenome assembly SXGT01 (sample SAMN11356862, study PRJNA531348) | freshwater metagenome | isolation source: freshwater sample F1-120 | place: China: Fuxian Lake, Yuxi | collected 2017-12-25 | reverse complement strand
GCTGCCCTCTACGCCTTCGTCCCCGCGACAACGGATGCGTTCGGCAGCACAGCTCTCCCGCTCGGCCTCGGCTTCCCAGCGGTTCCCTCGTTCGCGGGCCTTCCCTTCTTTGCGCAGTTCGGCTGTGTGGATCCCGGTTCAACGCTCGGTATCGCACTCAGCCCCGGGCTCGCGTGCCAACTCGCCATGCCGCCGCTCGTGTTCTATGGCACCTCCGTCGCAGGCGCGAACGACCCGTGGTGGATTCTCGATCCGTACAGCGCCACCTATGCGACGGTCGCGAGCGGCACATCCGGAATGAACAACGTGAAGGACGCCGCTTGGGTGAATGGCGGCAAGGAGCTCTGGGTCGCTTGCACCTTCGCTCCGTTCCTGCAGTGGTTGGACATGACCACGACGCCGCCGACTTCGCATGTGGTCGCGAACGCCACTGCAGGCGTGACCGGCCTGCATCTCGACCGCAGACGCGGCATTCTCTACGCTCTCTCCGAGACGAGTGACACTCTCGCGGCGTATGACGTCCTGCCGGGAAGCTCGACCTACAGCGGCTTGCTCGCGCAGAATCCGGCCGCTGGGATCGCGATGTACATGAGTTCGGCGATGGGCAAGAACGGCACACGCATCTGGCAAGCAGCCGCTCTCGCGCCATTCCTGACGGAGTTCGACACCGATCCGGCTTCCCCGACTTGGCTCGCCAACCTCGGTGCCATCATGTTGCCCATGGGCGCAGGCATGGCCACCGTGAACTCGCTCAGTGCTTCCGATCACGGCAGCGGACAATTGCTCTGTGTCATCCAAGGCTATGGGCAGATCCAGGGCGAGTTGGCGCGCCGCAATCTCACCACAGGGCTGTGGATTGACCACAACCCCGGCCTCCCCGGCATTCAGAACATCGGCATCAACGCAGCACCAGCGGTCAACCCTGGCATCGCTCCCGTGCGCGTGGATGTGGCGAGTGACGGCCGCAGCGCAGTCATCGGAGCCATCGGCAGCGGCACCACTGGCACGACTCCCGGCACGCTTTCTGTGTTGCAACTCGATCCCGCCAGTCCGTCCTTCTGGTCGATCACGCAACTGCCTCTTTCTGGCCTCACCAATAATTGCTGGGCCGCTTCATTCCTCCCTGACAACCAGACAATCGCCTACGCGTCTTGGCCACCCTCGCGCGCCCTCGTCGTGGATCTCGCCGGCACCATCCACCAGAATCGCACTCTCAGCGGCGCCACAACCGTCACTCTCACCAACATCTACACCTGCGTTGCACGGTGAGGTGGCGCGTGACGGCACGGCGCAGGCCCGCCGCAATGCAGCGACCCCGCGAGCGTGGGGGCGCGCGGGGTCGTGCGATCGGGCCAAGACGCGGGTTCGTGACGAACCCGCGCTGACGACCACTGGATCAGAACTGAATCAGAAGCTCGTCCAGTCGTAGTTGCTGAGGCTGTTCGGTACGAAGGTGATCGTGCTGATGCCTGGAGCAAGCGTGCCGGAGAGTCCGAAGTTGTAGAGCATCTGCGTGCTGTTCACGGTCACGCCACCGCCTGCTGGCGAGAAAAGCGCCGGGCCCGGGTCGGTCGCAGTTGCACCGCGCGAGATACCGAGGAAGGCGTTGAGCGTGCCGGTGGTGAGTTGCGCGCCAATCGTGTTGACTCCGCTGATGGAGAGCACTCCTGTCGCGGGATCGATGACGACTGCGTAGGTGCTGGCTGTACCGGCCTGGCCGAAGTAGCCGATGGCGTTGTAGTCAACGCTGATGATGCCTGCACCGGGGCTCGTGATGCTGATGGAGCCACCGATCGCCGTGTTGAAGTCCGCCCAGTTTCCAATGCGACCGTTGCCGGTGGCCGCAGCTGCAACCGTGGGCGAGAACGACGTGCTGGCAGCAGCCGTGCCCATCTGCACATTGCCGTTGGTGATGACAAACATCTGCGTGTAGCTCGTGCCGTAGAACGGCACGGTGCCGCACGGGAACGGAACCGTCAGGGACACATCATCACCCACCGGACCGGCAATCGGGAATGGGAGCAGCTGCTCCTGCAATTGCGCCGCCTGGCTCAGACGGAATGTGTCGAGGCTTGTCGGATCGATCACGAGTTGCTGCATTGACGCGAGCAAGCCTGCGGGCATGCCGAAGGCGATGGCGAACGCGCCGGGATGAGGCAGCAGCGCTGGCGCACCGCCACCATTGACGAAGAACAGTCCGCCCGTCAGATCGAGGTTGACGATCTGACCGCCCGCCGTCGCGAAGCCCATGGCGCCGAGGGGCGACGTGGGCGTGAAATTGAAGGCGATATCAAAGGGCGAGCCAAGGAGAGCGGTCGCAGAGTTGATGGTGACGAGACTGCCGGCACAAACCTTGGTCACGGCCTTGGCGCATCCAAACCCCTGAACACCATTGATGTCCAGATTCGAATTGGGTGAGTTGGTCTGGAAGACGGCCGCGCCACCGCTGAAGGTGAGACGCGCCTTCATCGCAAAGAGACCGTTGGTGGTCGGCGGATTGGTGGTGGCGTTGAACACGTTCACGCCGTGGCGGAGATTGGTCGGCGTGCGCCAGATGTTGAACCCACCGGTGACACCTGCAGAGCTCGTGTACTGAATGCCGATGTCCGTGATTCCATCCCAGACAAAACCTGCGGTGCCGAAGCCAGGCAGCGAACTCCATGTGTTCAACGCATAGGTGAAGCTGTAGGGACCAGCGGTCAGCGAGTGCACAACAGAGGGCGCATTCAGGTGCGTTGCCCACGCCCCTGCAACGGGCGGTGAAACGCTGAGGTGCCCGACCAGCATCTGCGCGGTGGGCGCGTTGTAGAGCCCGGTTCCCGCTGAGGACGGTGCAACAGCAAAGTCCGTGAGCATCGCCCCGCCGCACACGCCTGCCGCCTGCAATTGCGCCGCGGTATAGACATGCAGCGAGGTGTAGCCCGCGGTCTGGGCCCACGGGATGGTGTTGGAAGCAGCGCCGCTACTCGAGCTGCTGTCATGGATGTAGACGATCTGCGCGGTCAAGACCGTGCAGAGCGCGACGAAGGCAAGGAGGGATCGCATCATTGGATGACTCTCCGGCGTCTGTGACCCGGTCCTCCGCTCCATGCCGGTCTAGCGCGGGAACCGGGAGCGCTGATGTGGACAGCTCTTCAGCGCCCGTGTTTGGACTACACACATGCTCCAAGGGAACCCCGAACGTCGGGACGGAACCAATGCAACGTACACCACTTGTCAAATAAATGATGCGCAACGTGCGCTAGCGTGCCGCCATGTCGCTTGCCCATTCCTTGCCCGAGGTGCTGGAGAATCCCGTCACCGGCATCGGCAGCCTGCCTTTTCAGTTGCCCGAAGAAGCGCTCCGCTGCGTCATCGACACGACGCCTGAACTGCCCTACTGGCCGCAACTGCCCCGCAAGTCTCAAGCAGAAGGCATGATCCAGCAGTTTCTGGGCGCGGCGCGGGCCTTCCTCGCGGCCCGCGAGCGACGCGCCGGATACGCCATCAGCTCACGTGAGAGCTTTCTGGAATCTCTCGCCGCCTCGGCAGGAGCCCTGGATGAACACCATGCCTCCGGGTTCTTTGCGTTCATCGAGGCGCTGAAGAGTGATCGTTTCCCACGCGCCCGCGCGCTCAAGGGACAGGTCACAGGCGCGTGGACTCTCGCCACGACGCTCCATGTGGGAACTTCCGCCGCCACAGGTGATGCGCAGCTACTCGATGCCCTGGTCGCACACGTTGGGCGCGTTGCTCGCTGGCAGATTGCGCAACTCGCACAGTTCGGACTCCCGGTGATCCTGCAGGTGGACGAACCAGGCTTCATGAGCGCCCGCGACACCGAAGCCATTGCCCAGGCACGCGGAGCACTCACACCAGCTCTCGATGCGATCCGCAACGCGGGCGCCATTCCGCTCGTTCATTGTTGCGCGCGGCCGGTCCGCGCGCAGTTCGAAGGACTCGCAACACCTCTGTCGCTTGATGCCGGCACCTTTGGAGCAGAGTGCGCCGCGCTGGCTCACGAAGAGACGCTGCCCGGCTTCGCCCTCGGCATCGCGCCGGTTCACGCCGCGGCCGAAATGAGTGCTGCGCAGCTCGCGACACAGTTCCAGAAGGAGTTCGGAGCTCTGGCTGAGCCCGTGGCGGAACGCAGCATCATCACTCCATCATGCGGACTCGCGCTTGCAACACCTGCCGAAGCACGCCGCTCATTCGAACTCGCGGCGGCGATCGCGTGCGCACTCAGCGCAGGCCGCCAACTTGGCGCCTGGCGCTGAGCGTGCCGCAAGATCGTCACTTCTTCATCAGCTCTTCCACCGCCGCGTCCAGTTCCTTCGGATCAATCCCGAGGAAAGTCTTCCGGATGACTCCCTCGCGGTCGATGAGGAATGCGCTCGGGAAACCACTCACACCCCAGGCGCTGCAGAGCTCCTTCGTGGTTCCGTCGAAGAGGTTGGTCCACGTGATGCCGCTCTCGGCACAACGGGCCTTCGCCTTCTCGAGGTCCTTGTCGGTGTTCACGCCGAGAACTGCAAAGCCGTCCTTTTCATGACGCTGCACGAGCGTCTTGATGTGCGGGATTTCTCCCACACAGGGGCCTCACCAGAAGCCCCAGAACTCGAGGAACGTCACTCTGCCCTTGTAGTCGGCAAGGTTGACGGTCTTGCCGTCGAAGTCCGTGCCGGTGAGCGCGGGAGCCTTCATGCCCTCGCGCAGATTGTTGAGCGCGAACAGTCTGCCGGTGAGCCGCTGCTTCCGCGCGGCATCCGTCTCCAGGCCGAGAGCGCGCTCGAGGAGGGCTGTCGCCTTGGCCCGGGCCGCGTCGCCTGTCTCGTCCATCGCTCGTTCACCTTGCACTGTGAGGATGGCTGCGGCCGTTGTGCTGTCCTTCGCCATGGCGGCCTCGCAGTAGCGGTCCACCTCGCCCTCGCTCAGAGTTTCACCAGCATGCCAGATGGCGCTGCGGACCGCGGCCACGAGTTGCTTGTCCTTGGCACCTGCAAGAAGGGCCGCAAGGTCCTTCCGGAACGCCGCGCGCTCCGCAGAGAAATCGTCCTCTTCCCCGCTGCGCTCCGGGCGCACATGCTTGGTGCGCTGCGCACACCACAGCAACGCATCCACATCGCCCTTGTCCGCGAGAGCGCGGAGCAAAGGCCGGTAGCGTGGCGTGGGGTTCTCCGCCATCTCATCGAACGATTCGCCCTTGGCCCGCGCCGCATCGGATCGTTCAAAAAGATCCCGCTCCGCGCGCGCGAGGGCGCGCAACAAGAGCTGTGCCTCCGTTGCCGCGGCCTTGTCCTCCGCCGCAGGGGCGCCGCCTGCCACGCGCATCATCGCTGGTCGTGCGAGAGCCGCTGGCTGCACCACCGGCTTGGCCGGTTCCTGAGCCACGAGTCCGGCCGCGAGGGCAGCCACCATCAACACCGGGTAGATCTTCATGAGTGCACCTCTTTCAGGGGCATGGCCATCCTATGCGCCGAACAACGGACGAAAGTCACGCCTCGGCGAGGAAGCTCGCGATACGCGGCCCGAACCACGAATCCTCCTTCAGGAAGGAGTCGTGCCCGAATTCGCTGGCAAGCACTTCGAAGCGCACCTTGCGCCCGAGGCTTTCGAGGAGATGCGCGAGATGCTGCTGTTCAGTGACGGGAATGAGCATGTCGCGATCGACCCCCGCGATGAAGCCCGGAGCCGTGATGCGCTTGACGCCCTCCGCGTAGTTGCCGAAGCCGGCGCCTAGATCCATCAGGTCCATGCAGCGCGAGAGCAGCAAATAGCAGTTCGCATCGAAGCGGTGCGCGAAGCGGCGGCCGTGCGCTTCCAGATAGCGCTCGACCTCGAACGCGAGCCCGCGCGCGGAAGTTTCACCATCTGGCTCCCACTGGAAGCGGCGGTTGAATTCGTCGCGTGAGCGGTAGGTGATGGTGCCGAGTTCGCGCGCGATGGCGAGGCCGCGCGCGGGGCCGTGGCCCGGTTCGTAGCGGCCGTTCTTCCAATCCGGATCCGTGGTGATGGCGCAGCGCCCGACGCGCCGCAGCGCCACAGTGCCAGGCGTAGTCTTGCCCGTCGCACTGATGCTCACCCAGCGCGCAAGCCGCCGCGGAAACTGCGCGGCGAACTGCAAGGCCTGCATGCCGCCGAGGCTGCTGCCGACGACTGCGTGCACGCGCTCAAGACCAAGCGCATCCAGAAGCCACGCGAAGAGACGCGCCTGATCGGCGGGAGTGATCTGCGGGAAATCGCAGCCCCATGGCTTGGTTGTCCCCGGCATCGCACTCATCGGCGATGTCGAGCCGTAGGGCGAACCGAGGATGCTCGCGGAAATCACGCGCCAGTGATTGGTGTCGATGCCCTTGCCAGGACCGACCATGCCCTCCCACCAGCCCGGTTCAGGATTCTCGTCCGACGCAGCCACATGACTGGATGCGCTGAGGGCCGGCATCACGACCACCGTGCGTTCGCCCGGCGCCGCGCGATCCCCCCACTCTTCCCAACAGATCTCGAGTCTCGGCAGTGAACCACCAAGCACAAGGGGGAAAGGGCGATCGACGACAAGCTGCTGCGGCATGGCCCGATTGTGCCTTTTCTTCCCGATGTTTTCTCGCGCGCGGGGGGCGCGGCCGTATCATCCTTGGCGTGCGGGTCCTCTTCCCTCAACTCCTTGGTGTTTTGTCGCTCGCGGCCGCGGCGCTCCTGGCGCAGACCGGGGCGGCAGTTTCCGGGGATCCGCACGCCGCCCTCTACCGCGCGCGCGCGGCGGAGATCCCGGCCGGTTTTGGACCCGGGCATGCAGCCCTCGCGCGCTGGTGCGTCACGAAGGGGCTTCATCGCGAGGCGCTGGATGAAATCGCGCACGCGCTGCCGTTGGCGTCTGCACATCCTGCGCTGCTTGCCGCTATCGACGAACTCGCATTCGCCGTCAGCGAAGACTGGCTCGCCAATGTGCGCAAGGATGATCGCGTCGAGACGCTGCTGCTCACGCGCGCCGGCGCAGGCTTCGGCGCAGCGGCCGTGGCGGCGCGGCTCGCCCGCGACGAAACCGCAGCCGAGCGGCTCCGCGTGGCGCTGAAGGCACTCGATCATCGGTCCGAATCCGCGCGCTGGGCTGGCGCCACCGTGCTCGCGGACATGCGCAGCGAGCCTCTCCGCATCAAACCGCTCTACAAGGCAACCCTGCTCGATGAGGCCGCGCCCGTGCGCCGCGCCGCAGCCACAGCCCTCGCCCTCACGGCGGATGCTGCCTTTGTGAAGCTCTTCGCGAAACACCTCGCCAACGAACACCCCACCGTGCGTGTGCGCGCAGCGGAGGCACTGGAGGTTCTCGATCAGGCCGCTGGCGCCGAACCCGTCCTCCGCGCCCTTGAGGCGAGCTTCCAACCAGCGCGCGCCAACCTCACAGTCACGACCCAGACTGCGTACCTGAAGGACTTTGACGTACAGGTGGCAGCCGGTGCGGTCATCGCCGATCCCGTGGTGGCCGTGGTACAAAGCGGTGTGGTGCTGGATGTGGCTGTCATCAGTGTGGTCGCGGAGCGCAGCATCTATCGACGCGTGCTCGCACGGCTCGTCCGGCGCGATTGTGGCGAGGACCCAAAGGCCTGGCGCGCCGCGCTCGCGCACTGATTGCTTGCCGCAACGCGCGCCTTTGCCCACAATGCGGGCGTGGACATTCTCTCGCGCATTCGCGTGGTGCTGGTGGAACCGCAGGGACCTCTCAACGTGGGCTCTGTGGCGCGCGCCATGGCGAACTTCGGACTTCGCGACCTTGTGCTGGTCAAGGGCGTGAGCACGGCGCACCCTCAGGCGAAGGACATGGCGAGCAATGCGCAGGAGCTTCTCGCCAGCGCGCGCCAGGTGCCGGACCTCGCCACTGCTCTCGCTGGCTGCAGCTTCGTGCTCGGGACCACGGGCAAGCCGCGACAGCGCCAGCCCACGTTGCGTCCTCCAGAGGCGGCGGAGCGTGTGTTGCATGAGGCAGCGGCTGGGTCTGTCGCCATCGTTTTCGGACGCGAAGACCACGGGCTGACCTCGGATGAACTCCGGCCGGCCCATGCAGTCATGGCCATTCCCACTGCTCCGGAGTGCAGGTCTCTCAATCTCTCGCAAGCGGTCCTGCTGCTCAGCTGGGAGATCTTCAACACAGCGTTGGACAGCGGCCGCACGGCACGCATGCAGGTCAGCCACAGTGAAACCGGGCGCTGCATCGACCACGAACTCCGAGTGCGCTTGCAGGAGGAATTGCTGCTCATGCTGCGCACGGTCGGCCTCATGAACGATGGCAATGTCATTCCTCTGACTCGCAGTATCGAACGCATTCTCGCCCTCGGCCCCATGCAGACCCGCGATGCACGCCTGCTGTTCTCCCTTGCGCGGCGCATCAATCCCGTTGCGCCAGACGCACGCGACGACACCCTCCCCGAGGGGGATTCCGCGGAATAATCGGGAGCAGGGACACGCAGCCCGCCGCGGTCATACAATCCGGCCGTGCCGGGCGATCCTGTCAACACGTCACGATTGTTGCGCCTCCTCCGCTCGAATGATGCCGAGGAGGTCGCGGCCGCTGCGCTGGTGCTTGCGCGCCTGCGCGTGCCGGCCTCGCGTGCGCTGAAACCGGTCCTGCGCGCACTCGATGCGGCGCCAACCGTCACTGTTCCCTACATTCTCGATTCGCTCGCGTCACTGGGAGGCGCAGGCGTGACTCGCGCAATGCTCCCGCTTCTCACGCGTGACGGCGCTGTGCGCGAACAGGCGACGGAGCTCCTCGCGCAGCGCAAGGGAGTAGTGCCGCTCCTGCTTTCCGCAGCACGTCGCAAGGATGCAGATTCCGGTGCACTCATCCAGGTACTGGAGCGAGTCGGTACTCCCACAGCGCGCAAGGCTCTCTTTCAACTTCTGCCGCGAGCCGATTTCGTGTGCGCGCGCCGGGTCTACGGCGCTGTGGCACGCATCTCGGAATCAGGGCCACTCCGTCTGCGCGGGGAACTCTCGCGACTCGCACTGGCGACGTTTGCGCGCACGCGACGCGCGCCGACGGGTCGCATCGCCATCCTGAAGATCCTCGGCGTGCTGCGTCCCGCCGCTGCTGCACGAACGCTTGCGGACGCACTTGATGACCGCGAGCCCGCCGTGCGCCGCGCCGCCATCGAACTCGCCGGCTTGCTGCGCTGGCCACGGCGAAACGCGTCCCTCGCCAAGGCCCTGCTCACCATTCTTGATGATGCGAGCGCGTCCACGATGCACGCAGGCGTTGTCACGGCCCTCGCCAACAGCGTCGATGCTTGCGTGCTGCTGCCGCGCATCGAGGGACTTCTCGACGCGCACCATTCCCTCGCCACTGCACTGCTGACCGAGTTCCCTGCCCTCCATGAACGTTGCAGCGGGAGTCCCGAGGAGCAGCAGGTACTCGGTCGGGCACTTGCCGCGGCACTGCATCATCGCGACAGGCGAGTTGCGGCGGCGGCGAGCCGACTCATCGCGCAGCACCCGCAATTGCTCCCTCTTGCCGTAGCCATGGGCTGCGAGCGCGCAACCCTCGATACCGCGCTGCGCGAGCATGCCAGCGGGCCCTCCAGCGCACGGTTTGAGTGGCTGATGCAGCAGCCGGCCACGCCGGATCAGTTGCTCGGCCTCGCTGCCGCAGACCGCGCGCGCACGAATGCCTTCGCCCTCGAGCAGGCTCGGAGCCGTCTCGCGGCCAACGATGCTGCGGGTGCCACGGAGTGGTTGGAGCCGCTCGTCCGCGGGAGGCAGGCCACGCCCGAAGTGCGCCTGCTGCTCGCGGCCGCGTGGATTCAACGCATTCCGTCAGAACGCCCCCTCGCACTGCCGCGCGCTCTCCAACTCATCGGACCACTGCTCCGTGTGGATGGTTTTGATGTGGCAGCCGCGTTGCGCGTTGGCCCAGCGCTTGATTCCGATGCCGTGCTGGAGTTGGCAACACAGCTTGCCGCGCGCGGGCGCCCCGAACGCGCGCTGGCCGCGCTCTTGAGCATGACCACACCGGAGAGGCAGCCACCGGCTGCCGGCTGAGCGCCGCGAATGCCGGACTCCGGATCGCTCTCCTCGCCACTCAACCAGCGCGCCACAGCAGCATTGCTCGTGCTCGGCATCGCCGCAGCGTTGTTCACGCTTGCCTGCCATGTCACATGGCGCAATGAACCGTTCGATGCCTCGAAGGCAGGAGCCGTGGGTGCGGATCAGTTCGGCTACAGCGCGCGTGCGTTTGATGCCTGCGGTTGGTTGGATCTGCGCCTCGCTCCTTCCAGCCTGTTCGTGCGCGGCGAGAACACGTGGTCGCTCCCCTATCTGCACCACCCGTTTCTCCCTTACAGCCTGACCTATGCCTCATGGGTCCTCGGTGGACGCACCGAATCGGCCTTGCGCTGGCCTGCGCTCGCGGCCTTTGTGGTGACCTGCATTGCAGTTGCCGTGCTCGGGCACATGTGTGCAGGGCGCGCCGCGGCGGGGCTCGCGCTCGCGTTCTTCGCGGTTCAGCCTGTTGCAATCCAGTACGGCAACATGGTGGATTCGGTTCCCCTCGCGTTGGCGTCCATGCTCATCGCTGCCGTCGCGTGGTTTCGCGCGACGCGCAACGCATCCTGCCGCGACTCGGCACATGTCGCGGCGAACGCGTCGTTGCGCCTTCGCTGGTTTCTTGCTGCCGCATTCCTCTGCGGTCTCCTCGGTTGGTACGGCTACATGCTCGTGCCTGCCCTCTGGCTGGACCTCCTGCTCTTCGCGCCGCGCAAGGTACGTTCCTGGCGGACAGCATTCGCCATCGGGCTCCCGTTCGGCCTCGCAGCGATGTTGCACTTTGCATGGAGCGTATGGGTGCTGGGCAGCGTGGAACGTGCAGCTCACGAGGCAGGCTGGTTGTTCAGCACTTTCTCCGGCGGCGAAGGCCTCGACTGGTACGCCACGGACCTGGATGCTTCCTGCCTTGTGGCGCTCAGTCACTTCTTCGTGGAGGGCTCGGGATGGCCGCTGCTCGCATTGGCCGCTGCGGGAATCATCTGGGGACTGGCGCGCGCTGGCAGGTCTGTGTTCCTTCAATCCGTCCGCCTGCCACTCATCATCGCCCTCGCAGGCCTGTTGTCATCCGTTGCATTCTGGACCCGGGCCTGCACGCACGAGTTCTTCGTCTTGCTCGCGGCGCCCGGCCTCGCGTTGCTGGCCGCGAGTGCTGCGCTGCGCGCGACGACAGCGCCTGCTCTCGCCACGTGCGACTGGCCACGCTGGCTCCGCATCGGCATGCCCGCGGCCCTCTTGATGGGCATCCTCGGTTGCCTGACGCTGGAGGGCCTCCAGCTCCATGCCGGGCTGCGCCAGGAATCGCAGCGCGAACTCGGGCAGTGTCTGTCCAGCCTGTGCACGGACGGCGACGTGCTCCTGCTCGCGACGGCGTACAGCCCGGGACAACGCTTCTGCATCAACAATGCAGTGATTCCTGGTGCTGCCGATGAACGTGTCTTCCACTGGACCATGAACGAGTTGCGCCCGGCCAGGCACGCGGTCCGGCGGGTCCTGCTCGTGACCAATGATGAGTGCCTCCAGTTTCTCGGTTGGCTGGAAGCAGTCCCGGATTTGATGAAGCGCGAGACATGTCGCCGTATCTCCTGCGCCGGTGAGCAACTGACCGTCGTCGAACTGGATCGCGACATCTGCTTGCGCTGAACACAACGTCAGCGCCGCTTGTACAGGACCATCCAGACACAAGGCCCGCGTCCTCCGGAGGGAACACGGGCCTTTGCGTTCCGGAACTCGCCGCGCAGGGCGGCGAAGTCCTGCCGGCTCAGTAGCTCACGTCGTAAGCGACGCCGTTCCAGGCGAACTGGAGGCTGTCGCCTGCGTCCGCCATGGGAGTGACAAAGTGATCACCGAACGCGCCGTGTGATGCGCCAGCGGTCACGCCGAGGAACGAACCGGCTCCTACGTAGTTCAACGGGAATCCGGTTTCGATCAGGGCCGCGCCACCCGGGTGCACACCGACGAACATGTTGCGCGCCGCGGTGGGCGTCGCAAACGTGACATTGGTGAACCCCACGTTGCTGTTGTCCCAGATCTCGAGGGTCATGGTCACGCCGCTGCTGCCCGCAACGCCACCGAAGTAGCCCACGTTGTTGTAGTTGACTTGCAGGCCGTTGTTGATGCCGTTGTTCACCGGAAGGATGGTGATGTTGCCACCAACCGTGGTGTTGAGGTCAGCGTGCGCACCAGCGAAGCGTGCTTCAGCTGCAGCGTAGGTCGCCACCGGCGTGAACGAAGTGTTGGCCGTGGGTCCGAATACCACGCGCCCGTTGGTGATGACGTGGTACTGGGTGTAGGTCGTGCCGTAGAGCGCGATGGGCTGAGGCACGAGGCAGGCGGGCAGGCTGGCGCTCCCGGCCGTGAGTGAAAGGGCCGCATCATCGCCGACAGGTCCGGCGATGACGGCCGAAGGCATGATGGCTGCGAGCTGCGCGGCCTGCGAAAGCGCGATCATGTCAGGGTTGGTGGGATCGAAGTTCACCATCTGCGCGGTGATGGTGAACGGAGCCGCGCCGAACGGGATGGCGAACGCGCCGGGGAATGGCGGGAACGCCATGCCGTTGAGGAAGAAAAGCGCAGGATCGGTGAAGTCGATGTTCACCTTCTGACCGTTGGCTGTCGCGAAACCGCCGGCAGTCGCCGACACTGCGGGAACGAACGACACTGCCACATCGAAACCGAGGCCGACGTTGGTGCTGGCGATGTTGGTGCTGACCAGGGAGCCGACGCAAGGCGTGCTGACGCCAGCGCCGGTCCAGCCGTTCGACTGAGCGCCGTTGAAATCGAGGCTTGAGGCCGCGTCATTCTGTTCCCACTGACCAGTCGGGCAACCGCTGGTGCCGAGCACGTAGCAGACGGCGCCGGAGAAGTTGCGGGATGCCGTCGCAGTGCCGCCGAAGATGCCGGCAGAGAAGAGCGGCAGGGCCTTTCCGCAGCCTGTGAAGACGGTCAGGTTGGAATCGGAAGCCCAGACCGCGTTGTGCGCGGTGCCGTTCACGTAGCGCTGGCCAGTGCCCACGGTCGCTGTGATGTAGAAGGCTCTCCGTTCACCGGCGTTCACCACTTGGTTGAGAGAGAGCGGCAGCGGGGTCGCGATGTTGGTGCCGTTCGAGACAAAGCTCACGTTCGCGATGGGCGTGCCCCACGGAGCGGCAACGTTGTGATTCGGGAAGTAGTAGCTCGCGCCCGTGTTGGGGATCGCGGGCAGCGCGTAGATGGAGACGTTCCACGTGCCAGGGAGAAAGTTGACGTTGAAGGTGCAGATGGTGAGGGTGTTCGTCGCCACCACATCGAACATCACGCCGGACTGGCCGTTGTTCGCAAGGATGTTGGTGGGGAGCGAAGTGGCGCCACTCGGGCATTGAGCCGCGAGAAGGCCCGCCACCGCAAACATGGCAAGGAGGGATGAGGGCTTCATTGTCGGGATTCCTGTCGCTTGCACCCTCGATGAACGCGCCGAGAGAGCCCACGCTGGGTTCTGCAAACGACGAGCGCATTTTCAGGAGCACACAGACCACCGACCCAAGTGGGCAGGCGAGGCCGAACGACGTCACCAGAATGCCTTGACGAGGCATGGGGTGTCAAGTGCTTTGTTTTGTCTACTACTTGACACGCTTCTTGGGGACGTCAGCCGAAGCAAGTGACGACGCAATTGGTGAAGAGCCGCGGTACGCCTTGAGGCGACACGTGCAGCTCCTGCCAGCCGAGGGAAAGGCCGGAAAAACACGCGGGAATGGGGATGCTGTTCACGAGGACAGGCAGCGGATCCGGTCCGGGGAAAAGCGTGACCCCGTAGATGACGAGATTCGCAGGGTCGATTTCGAGAACGCCCAGCGTGGGATGTGCAATCGGCGGCCCGAGCAGTCCGACAGCGCTCACGCGGAAATCCCAGGCCTTCCCGCAGGACGCGAGAACCAACTGCCCCGGCGCTGTGGCTGCGTTGGTCATGGCGAGACCCGCAAGGCTGCCGAGCCGGAGATGTTCATGGAAGTGCGCGAGCACGTGCGCGTGGGCATCCGTGAAATACCGGTTCCATGGCTCGTGGCCTGCGCCCGCAAGGGTCAACAGATGGTTGGGCAACCCTGCAGCAACCGCCTGCTGCTGCAATGCGACCGCGAAGGAGAAAAACACCACGAGGTCAACTTGCCCGTGCACGATGACAAGTGGCGGCTCCAATGGGCTGATCACAGCTGGCTGCGGCAACCAGCCCCAGAGATCCGCGACCGCATTCACATGCGATGGCCAGCCCTGATTCCCGCTGGTCCCGATTCCCGGCACATAGGCAAGCGTCATCGCCGTGGCGGCACCAGCGGAGTTGCCGAGAGCCGCGATGCGTTCGGGATCAACGGCGAGACACTGCGCATTCATGCGCAGCCAGCGCACAGCGGCGCGGGCATCATCTGACGCCATGGCGAGCGCGAGAGCCTGATCCGTCCCCACCGGCACGAGGCGATAGTCAATGGAGATCGCGACATAGCCGCGAGAGGCGAAGTTCCTGGCGAGCCGGACCAGCGGCTCCGCCTGACGCGAGCCCGTGTTGAATGCGCCGCCATGGATGAGCACCACTGCGGGCCGCGCAAGCGCGGTATCCCCTGCCGGCATGTAGAGATCGAGGAGCAGAGTCTGGGTCGCACCGCTCAGCTGCGGTGCCGTACCGAATGCAATCGCGGCCGACACCGTGATTTCATCAAACACCTTGTCGCGGAAGCGCATCGCGGGTTGAGCCACAAGGCTTGACGCGATGCAGAGTGCAGCAGCAAGGAAGCGGCGAGTGAAGCGGATTGGCACGGCGGTACCAAAGGCACATCCACGACAACCGACAAGCGCCGAAATAGCGCTGCCGTTGCCGCGATGGCGGGATCATCGCCAGCACCACCCGCGATTGCAAGTCCGCCGGAGCCAATGAGCGGATTGGTCACGTCCTCAAGGAATGATCGTGACCGGCACCGCCACGCTCGCGGCACGAATGGCCATGGTCGAGGGATTCCAGATGAGCGCAGCCCAATGCGTTGTCAGTGCACCGGGCAAGCCAGGCAGTGCGGGCAACGCCAGGCTCGCCTGCGCGCGACCTTGCGCGTTGAGGACGCCGAGTGTGTTCACGAGCATCGCGCTGTTGGCATTGTCGAGGCAGAAGCTCGTGAGGGGGTCGGGATTGAGCGGCAGGGTGAACGCGCCCAGGCCGATACCGGGCGTCGTGCCGGTCGCCGAGGCCGCGATGAGATGGCTTTCACCAGCGTGCGGCGCCCCAAGGATGAGGTCGAAGTTGATGCTGCCACCCTGCGCCAGCGTGATCGAAGTGCCACTTGCCCACAACGCGCGATCCACGAAGTGCGCATGGAAGATCTGGCCCGTGGTCTGGTACTGCCAGACAGTCGCGCCTGCCGGAGTCACCTCGAAGACGCGCGCCTGCGCGCCGCTGCAGATGAGCGTGTTGCCGCTCGGCAGACGCTCAGCACCGGAAATGTTCGTGGAATTGAAGCCTGCAGCCGCATAGGTCCACAGCGGCGCCGCTGGCAGCGTTGCGACGCCGGGAGTCATGGTGAAGCCACCGTTCGCATCCATGGGCAACACGAGTTCGTGCACGCGTGACCCGCCGGGCGCGTTGTTGTTGAAGACCGTCACATGCCCCGCTCCTGGCCGTCCCGCAAGAATGAGCTGCGGATTGTGCTGGCCATAGAGCTGCTGATTCGCAGCGGTGCCTGCGCCATGCGCTTGCGGATTGCCCCAGCGATAAAGGAGATCACCTCCGTGCCCGCGCAGGCCACCAGCATGCCCCGCCGCCTGTGCCGTCGTTGTCGAGTGATCGATGATCCAGATCTCACTCTGATTGTGGCTGCTCACCAGAATCCAGTCGTGCACTGCGTCGTAGTCGAGACCATTCAGGTGGTTGATGTCCGAGGCCTGCCCCGCGAGCGCGGGGAAGTTCACATCAACGAGCTCGGGGTGCTGCGCGATGACGCCGTAGTTCGCGACAGCTGCACTGAACGATTGAATGAGGTGATCCTTCACATGCCATTCCCAGACCACGCTGCCGCTGGTCGGACCGGTCGGCATCACTTCGAGAATGCTGTCGAGACGCACAGTGGCGCCCAGGATGAGCGCGGGATTGCGCCCGAGTGCCGACGCTGCCGCGACGCTCAACGAGTCCCAGACCAGAATGAGCACATTCCCATTCGGCAGTATCTCGAGGTCGTGGTGACTCCAGCGTGTGGCGTCGTGCATGTGGAATTCCCATTCCAGCGCGCCTGACAAGCTGAAGCGCTGCACCACGCCGCCCTGTCCGCCGATTCCCGGGCCAGCGGCTACGCGCCCGCTCCGCCACAGCCGCCCGCGCTCATCGAGCCGCGTGCCAAGCCCCGCCGGATACGTGCTCGTCCACGTGTGCACCGTGCCAAGGCTGGTATCCATGAGTTGTGTCGTGGTGCCAGCGTTGAGCCCGAACATGCGCAATCCGTCCGTCGCGACTTGCGCAGACAGAGCGCAGCCAATCACCGCAACCAACAGTGCAATCCTTGCCATGCTCCTCTTCAACGCCCGGAGAACGCGAAGGTTTCGCGCCGGGAATCTGCGCGACAGAACTCGTGCGCCGTTCGGCGTTTGCGCCGGAGAAACCTCAGAAGCGGATGGTGGCTTGCAGGTTGAGGCCGAGAGCGGTGGCAGATCCCGCTTCCGGTGAGCCCGGAGCGAAGAACATCCAGTTCGCAGCGCTTGAGGCGCCGTCGGATGGGAAGAAGGCGCACAGGTCGGCAGAGATCACCACCTCTTCATTCACGCGCCAGGCCCAGAAGAGATCCAGCTCATGGCCGAAGAAATCATCGCCGTAGCCCATGTCGTCCGCGAGCCAGGCCGCGTTCCAGACGAGGCCCGCTTCGCTGTCCGTTGTGGGTGCGATGCTGAGTGCCGCTTTCAGGATGCGCGTGTTCTCGAGAGGAATCAGATCGAGCGCGCCGTAGCGTCCGCCGCCGGCGAAGTAGGTCGCGTGGGGATCGTTGCGATCCGCGTGCAGGAAGTGCCGGTTGATGAAGAGTGGCATGTAGCCGCTGCGCGCGTACGGCCAGCCGCTGCCGCTCGTCGCGTTCTTCTGTCCGCCGGATGCGTTGTAGAACGCGAGCGAGAGAATGGGTGACATCTCGGATGACGGGCGCAACCACCAGTTCGCCATCACTTCCGCGCCGAAGCCGCGGATCTCTTCGTTGTCAGTGCCGAAGAGCGTCGCGTCGAGCGCGTTGTCGCCATTCTGGAATGCTGCCTCGGCGCTGAGTGCCAGCAGCCCCTTGCCGAACTTCACGCCTGTCTGCTGCCAGCGTGCGCCATAGGTCCAGAAACTGCCGCGGATGGTCGAGATCCATGCACCATCAAACGACGTGGCGGTCGAGAGTGTCTGGAAGCGATCAAGCACGCTCGTCGAGCCGTGGCCGTTGAAGTACATGGCATAGACATCGAGGTCCATGCCCGCCATCGGGTGCGTCTCGATGTAGAGGCCGCTCAGCGTGTCGTCATCCATGTCGTCGCCGGGCTGGGTGACGAGCAGCGCATCCGGCGATTGCGCTTCGACGAAATGAAACGCCGTCGAGGTGTAGCCATCCCCGCGGTACTGCGCGCTCACGCCATCGTGGCTGAGGCCGCCCTGCCATTCATGATTGCCCAACGCGAATTGCGAGCCGCGCGTGAACTCCTGACGCCCGAGGCGCAGGCTCCACTCTTCGCAGCAGAGACGCGCGAGGTCGATGTACCCCTGATGAAGCCCTATGCGGTCGAAAGGCGTGTCGAAGAACGAGTATTCCGCGGGCAGCGGCGTTCCGCCCGGACCCGCCTGATCGAAGATCGTGTTGCCCGTCATGCGCCCTGCGGCCTGGAACTCCGCAAGCGCGCGAATCTCCGGCCCGGTCGTTCCACCAGCCACGCGCACATCGAGGCCGATCCGCATGCGGCCGTTGAAGCGCGTGCCTTCGTCGTCGAGTGCGCCATCGCGGAAATCCACCGCGTGGTTGCGAGCTTCAAAGCGTGTGCGCGCCGCGCCGAAGAAACGGATGCGGCCCGAATCCACGCCGCCTGCGACCAGCGGCGTGACCGCGTTCACCGTGTGTTCGAGGAGCGTGCCGTCGGCCTCTTCACTACGCCGATCCAGCTCCGACTGCATGCTGCCCATGCGCTGGTCGAATTCCGCACGCTGCGCCTCCATGGCGTCCTTGAGCGCGCGCACTTCCCTTTCGAGGCGCGTCACCTGCGCGTCCTGTGCACTCAGACAAGGAACCATGAGGCCGGAAAGGAAGAGGATGCAAGCGCAGCGGTGCCAGGTCATGGGTGAGTCTCTGGCGCGCAGGATATCCGCAGCTTGTGACTGTTGCACAGGTTCCGTGAAGGCGCCCACGGGGTGTGCTTTGGCCAATTCGGCACACCCCCGGAGATGCCGCGCAAACCCGGTTGCATTTCACTATAGAATCCACATACGTTCCGCCTGCGGTCACATGCCCACACAGCATGCCTCCGGAAGCGCGGGCACAAGGCCATGACTCCAGTTCCCGAACCCTCCAGCGGGGTGCGCTTCTTCCTCCAACACGCCGACGGCGAACGCGCGGGCATCGTGCTCGCGCTCGAGGGGGAACGCATCACCATCGGCCGCAGCCTCGACAACCTGTGCGCGCTCGTCACCGGCGAGGATCGAGGTGTCAGCCTGCAGCACTGCGACGTTCGTCGTACCGAAAGCGGTTTCGAACTGGTGGACTGCAACAGCCTGAACGGCACGTGGCTCAATGGGCGCCGCATTCGCCGCGAGCGACTGGTCGAAGGAGATGTGATCGGCCTTGGCCGCAAGGGGCCGCGACTCCTATTCTCCCTCACGGGTGAATCGCGACTTCCCGAGGACGTGCTCGCCACCGTCGCGGCGGCGGAGGCTGCAGCCCCGGATCGAATCGCACGGCACGCGGACAGCTCCGCGCACGGCTGGCGCCCACGGCGCGCCGGTCCCGCATGGCGCACACTCGGCATCCTCCTCGTCATTGCGATCATGCTTGTTGGTGGTGGCACCTGGTGGTGGTTGGTGCATGACAGCGCCGCTGTCGTTTCACCTTCGGCGGCGGACTCCGAATCTGCAGCCATCCACGCTCGCGGCCTCGCGCGCCTCGTGCTTGCGGAGCCCGCGACGAATGGCGGCTGGCTGCACACCGACCTCGCTCCTGCGCTCATCGCTGCTGACAACCTCGTCCTCATCGCCGAGCCGGCCTTCGACCTCGCGCGTGAACGGCTCATCGCCACCGGCGGGCGGCTCGTCATTGCGCCGGAGGCCGGTCTCGCCTCCGCGCAGTCCGTGCTTGGAATACGCAGCGCCCCGGGTTCCGCGGCTGTGCTCCTTGAGACTGCGCACGGACTGCCCTTCGAACATCCGCCGCGCTTTGCAACGGCGGGCAACATCGCGCTGGCCTGGCGTATGGGCATCGCTCCGCGTCGTTTCATGAGTCACGCCGAGCGGGCAGGTGCTGCGTGGATCATTGATGGCAGCGCCCATGGCTGGGACCTCCTCCTCGCCGTCGATGGCATCGTCGGCCTCGGTGCCGGAACAGCGAATTCCCACCACGCTGTGCGCGGCGAAGAACTCGGATTGACCCTCGCCCGCTACCGCAACGCGCCACTCCGTTTGCTCGAATGACGCATTGACTCGTGCCGCCCCTGCCGCCTCGTTGATCCGGATGGCGTGCACGTGGCTTCCATCAAGGCCCTTTGCGCGACTGCTGGATGACCGCGATCAGTGCTTCGGCGTCCTCCAGTGTCAGGCCGATGGCCACTGGAATGAAGGCACTCGGATCGTTCGTCAACAGCTCGGCCAGTTGGCCACAGGTCCACGAGGCCGTGACGTAGTTTCGCCAGACGAACGCAACACCCTTGTCTCGCGGAATCTGCCCGTACTTCTCTGCTTCGACACGCGCAAAGTGTCGCAGCTTGCTGTGCGGCCTTGCCGCCGCCGCCAATTGAATCCGCACGTCATGGCCGCCCTGATCGCTGTCGACCCTTTGGGCCGATGAGGCGATGATCGTGGCCTGAAGCACTTCGTCGCGGCCCAAGTCGACCGACACAGAGTGTCCACCAGTGTTGGGGGAATTGTTCGTGAACCTGTGGAACGAGATATGCCACCTTCGAAGATCTCTCATGGGATCGGACACGAACCAATGGAACCCGGCTGACTCCATCTCAATGCCGCCGGCGGCCTCCGCCGCATCGTGCAAGGCATGTGTCGCCAGCATCCAATCCTCTGGAAGTGCAACCTCGATGACCTTTTTCCGAACCGGGGCCGATGGCTCCCTGACGTCCGCAGCCTTGGGTCCCATGACCGCGACAAGAACAACGAAAATGCATGAGCAGATTGCAATAATCCAGAACCACTTCATTTTTTACTGCTTGCATCACAGTCATTTGAATGCGTCAGTGTCGCGTCTTCTCGAAAACCACCGCGATCATGTTGCCGCGGATGTTGTCGAGGCGATGGTCCTTCCAGCTGAGAGGGCCGAGGCGGCCGCGGAAGAACGGCCAGAAGCCGGGTTCGCTGGTGTCACGACTCACCAATACAAACGCTGTGTGCTCGCGCTCGAGCCATAGCGCGAGTTCCTCGACGTAGGCCTGTGCATCCGGCGTGTGCGCATTCCATGTGAGTGCTTTCAATTCGTGCCCTGACGGGACCGGATAGGCCGCGAAGGGCGCGAGCAAATAGGCGCTCTTCTCCGGATCGCGTACGAAGCTCGCATCAAGAGATTCGATCAAGCCCGTGTGCGCAAGCAGCGGTGCTCCCGGATGGCGTTCGAGTTCGACGGACACGGCCTCGCTGACACCGCGCCACTCATTCACGAAATGGCTGCGGGTAAGGAATGCACCAGAGCCCATGGCAAAGAGAATGGCCGCGAGAATGATGCGCGATCCCTGTCCAGCCACCTGTCGCCAGCACCAGCCGACGAGCAATGCCAGACCTATGGCGTGCCAACTCGCGTAGCGCGGCAGGAAGATCTGCCATGGAGTCCAGCGCGAGGCGACGAACAGCGCAATGGGTGGCAGCAGGAACAGGAGCGCGAGCGCGAGAAGCGTCGGCCGCGCCAGCGGCGGCGCCACGGGGTCGCGGCGCATGCGACCCATCATTCCGAGTACCAGCAAACCCGTGAGTGCGCTGGCAACCGTGGCATGCGGTGCGAGCTCTCGCAGCAATGCTTCGATGTAGGGCACGCCACTCACCATCAATCCCGGTGCACGCGCGCTCACTCCACTGAGGAGCACGAGGGCGGGTGCGATCCCTGCCAATGTCGCGAACAGAAGCGCAGCCGCTTCACCGACCGACCAACGTGGACCGCGCACGCCGCGGAAGATCACCACCCATGCAGCATGCACAATGAGGATGCCGCCGAACATGAAATGCGCGAGCACTGTGAGCGCGACACAGGCTCCATAGGCCAGCGCGCGTAGAAGCCCCGGGCGCTCGAGCCAGCGCAGCAAGGCGAGGGTTGCGAGAGCCGCGCCGAGCATCGCCAAGGCATAGGCTCGCGCGTTGCGCGCCTCGAAATGCACCACGTGATGAAACGCGAACACCGCCGCTGCACAGAGGCCGGTGCCACGATCAAAGAGTCGGCGCCCGATGGCGGCGACCACCAGCACCGCGCCTGCCATGCAAAGGAGCGACGGCAGACGCAGCGCCCATTCGCTGGTGCCGAAGAGTTTCATGGACGCCCATGGCAACAGCCAGGGCACGGGGCTGCCACCACTGAACTCGGTGCCTCGCTGCCAGAGCGTCTCCAACGAACCCGAAGCCATCCACCAAGTCACTGTTTCGTCGAGCCAGAGGCTGGACGTGAGCGGCAGGCTCCACAGAAGGAACAGCTGCCCGAACAGCGCCAGCATCAGCCAGCGGTGTGCGCGCGTGTTGAAGTCGCCCGGAGTGCTCATGCGCGCCGCTATCATACGGGTGAAGCGCCAGCCTCCGATGATCAACGGTCTCAAGGTGTGTGTGGTGATGCCCGGCCTCAACGCCGCCGCCACACTTGAACGCACGCTGGCTGAGGTGCCACGCGACGTGGTGGACGATGTGATCCTCACGGACGACGGCAGCAGCGATGCGACCGTGGACTTGGCGCAGCGGCTCGGCATCCACACCCTCGTGCATGAGCGCACGCGCGGCTACGGCGCGAATCAGAAGACCTGCTACCGCGAGGCCCTCCGTCGTGGCGCAGACATCGTGGTGATGCTGCACCCCGATTACCAGTACACGCCGAAGCTCCTCCCCGCGCTCGCGAGTTGCATCGCCAGCGGGCATTTCGAAGTGGCGCTCGGCAGCCGCATCCTCGGCGGCGGCGCGGTCGGCGGCGGCATGCCGCTCTGGCGTTACCTAGCCAACCGCGCGCTCACACTCTTCGACAACCTCGTCCTCGGCACCAAGCTCAGCGAGTTCCACACCGGCTACCGCGCATTCTCGCGCCGCGTGCTCGAGACGCTGCCGCTCGAAGAAAACCACGACACCTTCGTGTTCGATCACGAGATGCTGCTGCAGGTCCTGTGGCAGAAGTGGGGCATCGCCGAAGTCACATGCCCGACGCGCTACACGGCAGAATCGTCGAGCATCTCGGCGGCGGCTTCGCTCCGCTACGGCGCCGGAGTCGTGTGGGGCAGCCTGCGCTGGCGCCTCGCTCGCTGGGGTTTCCCGAAACCCGCATTTCTTCGCGACAGTGGTCGGCGGCTCGCAGCCTCGACGCACAGCGCGGATGCGCCTGAAGCCATATCGCCTCTCGCGCGGAAGCCATGAGCGAGCCCCACGCCAATCCTCCCTGCCCCGCTTGCACTGGCCCCCTCACGGTGCGACATGCACGCGTGTCCTCGCAGGAATTGGCGCAGAGCTTCACGGTGCTGGGCTGTGCCGCGTGCGGGCATGGTGTAACGCTTGATTCCGGCTCCGCGCACAGCAACGCACACGGCGGCACATACCCAGTGAATCGCCATGCTTTCACGAGCGACTGGTGTGCACGGCGCCGCGCGCGCTGGGTGCAGTGCCTCACTCCGCTGGACGCTCCGCGCCGCGTGCTCGACATCGGTTGTGGTGATGGCGCGTTTCTTCGCGCACTGCAGCTCGCGAGCTGGCACGTGGCCGGAGTGGAGCAGGAACACCGTGCCGTCTCGCTTGAACATCTCCATGTCGGCACGACCCTCGATGAGGTCGCACTGCACGCCCCCTTCGGAGCCATCACGCTCTGGCACAGCCTTGAACACTTCGAAGACCCCGCAGCATTGCTGCGCGAATGCCGCGCATTGCTGCATCCGGCGGGCGCGCTCTTCGTGGCCGTGCCCGATGCCCGCTCATTCGCCGCACGCATCTTCGGGCGTCACTGGCTGCATCTCGATGTGTCGAGGCACCGCCATCATTTTTCCGCGACATCCCTCGTGCAGACCCTTCGTGCTGCGGACCTCGCTCCCCGTAACCTGCTCGGACCGGAATTCGAATACGAGTGGCTGGGATGGAGCCAGTCCGCGCTGGACGCGGCGGGCCTGCCTCCGCGGGCCTTCTTTGATGCGCTCCGTGGCGTGTCCCGCGGCGGCGGTACTCCGGCGCGCGTCCTCCACCTCGCACTCGGCGGGGTTGCTTCCGCACTCACCCTCGTGCCAACCGCCTGTGCCGCGCTGGCACCGTCACGCTGCCACCTCGTCTGCACGGCGGTGGCCCTTGAACGGTGACCTCGACATGGTTGCCCTTCATCTGCACTCCGCTGAGCAAGGCCTCGCAACCGCAGCACTCGCCTGAGAAATCCCGCGCACCATGAAATCACAGTGCGCGGGCCCCTTCGTCTTGCGCTGACGCTCAGTTGTAGATGAACGCCGCGGACATCACCGCGCTCACTCCGCCCGGGTTTGTGACCGAAACCCACGTGGTTGTGGGTGTGCCGGGAATCTGCGACGGCACTGTGCAGGTAATCAGCCCCGGATTCTGTACCGTGACCGACGTGGCCAAGGAGAATCCAATCATCACAGCTGCCCCGGGATGGAAATTGGCACCAACAATAGAAACCGTCGTGCCGCCTTGAGAGGGACCGCTGTTCGGCGTGACCGATGTGATCACTGGCGCCAGCCACGTAAATTGCCCGCTCCACGTTCCCGACGCGACACCCGGATTAGTCACGACAACGTTGCCTGTACCCAGCGGGTGCGCCGGAGCGGTACAGGAGATCGTCCATTGATCTACAACGACCACGTTGCTGGCAGATACGCCTCCGATCGCGACAGTTGCGCCAGGCACGAAACCATTCCCGACAATGTGGCGCTTCAGGCTTTCGTGTGGGTGAATCCGGCCGTTGCGGGGTAGAGGTCGAGTCCGCCGAGATGGAAGTAGATCGCGTTCCTGAAGCGCACTCTGTTGCGGAAACCGCAAGCCATCTTCTTGATCCACTGGATGCGTGAGTTGATGGATTCGCTGACAGCGTTCGTCGCTCCAAGCACGATCGCATTGACGATTCCCCACAGGTGACGGCGGATGGTCCCCGCCACTCTGGTGACGGGCTCAAGTCTGCTGCGATTGGCCCATGAGAGCCAACTCTCCCACGCTTTCCTTGCTGCTCCTCTGCGAACAAACTTCCACAGGCCCATTGCGCATTCCTTCAGTGCCCATGCTTTCGCCGTCTTCAGATTCGTCGCCTTGAGCGCTTCAAACATGCCCTGCGTCACCGTGTCATTGATGTTGGCGGGATTCGTCAGCCAGACGTACTTCGTACCCTTCAAGGTCCAGTCACCTTGCGCCATCAGTGCCGCATGCTCCTGACGGCGGACTTTATCGACCGCATCGCCCAGGTGTTTCGCGACGTGAAACTTGTCGAAGGCGATCTTCTGGTCCGCATCTGGGAGCGCCTCGCGTGTGGCTTTCACGTACGGCTCATGCATGTCCATGGAGACAACCTCGATCTTCTGTCGCTCCTGATCTGTGAACTGCCTGAAAAACGCTGCCAGGCTCTCTGATTTTCGGTCATCGGCGACGTGAAGGACTTTGGATTGCTCCGCATCCACCACAACCGTCACGTACTCATGCCGCTTCTGGAACGAAGTTTCGTCAACGCCCATCGCCGTGGGGACCTCGATTTGTCGTCGCGCAAGGCCGCGCTCAACTGCGCGCAGCATGATGCCATCCACCTCGTCCCAGGTGAGATTCATGAGCCGGGCGACGGCCGTGAGATTTGCCTCGCGCAGCCAATCGATCGTGAGCGCTTCGAAGAGGCTCGTGAAGTGTGAATTGGGCTCTGCCCACGGCACATGCACTTGAAGGACGCCGTGCTCAGCGCATTCGATGCGGGGTACGTCCGCTTCGAGGATGGTCGTGAACTGGCAGGTATCGAGGTGCCGCCAGCGGCGGAGGCGGCTGTCGTAGCGCGGTGCTGGTTTCTGGCAGTCGGGACAGAGGAGTGCAGCGTCGTCGGCGGGCTCGACACGGACAGTCACGCCCTGCTTCTTCACATCGAGCACGACATCAGAAACGATCCAGGGGCGGCAGAGTCCGAGGATCTGGGCATACAAGTCGCGGTCGCGCATGGGAGGCAGGGTATCCCGGTCCGACCGCGGCCTCTCGGCATCCTCACAAGTCGCTTGAGGTCACCGATCCTGCCTGCTCTACACCCTCAAACCCACACAGAACCCTGAAGCCCCGACAATGTTGAGTACGATGCCGCCTGACGTAGGCGCAGCATTCGGACTGACGTTGCTCACTGTGGCCACCGGCGCCACCAACTCAGTAGTAGTGGCGTAGTTAGAGATTGCAATAGCCGTCATTGTGCTTGATGGATTCAGAGTAAGAACGGCACCGCTGACCGATTGTCCTATCAGAGATGGCACATGTGGCACTGCCAACGTCGGAGTGGCATGCCCGAAGGCGTCCAGCACGCCGACGAAGTTGATGAGCCACGGCACCAGTGCACCTGCCCCGTGGAAGTTGAGTAGCGGTGCATTCAGCGGGAACACTCCCACTCCGGGCAACGCGAATCCCGGGCTGCTACCTGCCATGGATGCATCAAACCAGTACAGCGCCCCCGCTGAATTCCCCGAGATCCAATCGACGTCCCACGCAAGATTGCCACCTATGGGGCATGTGGCAGGGGCCGCCGTGAGGAGTCCCGTCAGTGTGAGGCCCGGAATGGCCTTGGGTGTTGCCTGATCGAGGTTGTTCCCGAGACCCAATGATCCCTGGTGATTATGACCCCACGCCTTCACGATTCCGTTCCCCTGGACCGCGAAAGAGCGGCCAACGCCAGCACAGATGCCCACCACGTTGTTCAAGCGAGCCGACGAGATGCACCACGGGATGATCGTAGATGTCGCGCTTCCATCCCCGCGCTCACCATTGGTACCCAATCCCCACGCCTTCACGGTGCCGTCTCCCAATAGCGCAAGACTATGTTCGGAGCCAGCAGATATGGCAACGACACCCCGCAACCTTCTCGACGGGATAGCCGTTGGAGTCCGTACATCTGCAGTGACCATATTCCAATCACTGTAACAGCCGGTCTGGTAGTTGTGATTGCTGCCCCACGCCTTCACGGTGCCGTCTCCCAGTAGCGCAAGGTTGTGTTCATCTCCAGCTGCGATAGCTACCACATTGTCCAGCGTCGACGATGCAAGAAGGATGGGGACTGCATAGGTAGCTGTTCCTCCATTTCCGATTTGGCCGGCATCTCCTTGCCCCCACGACATGACCCGCCCACTTGCCAACAACGCGAGGGCGTGAGACTGTCCCGCCGCCACTGCCACGACTCCCGACAGATTCGGAATAAGTTGTGGTGAATTCTGTGCGATGTAGTTCCCTATGCCGAGTTGGCCGCGGAAGTTCCTCCCCCACGCCTTCACCGTTCCGTCACCCAACAGCGCAAGGCCGTGAGAATGACCAGCGGAGATCGCAATGACGCCGCTCAAGCTGCTCGACGGAATGAGTTGTGGTGAGTTCTGAGCTGTGTTGTTCCCAATGCCAAGTTGGCCCTCTTGGTTTTCACCCCAAGACATCACCGAACCATTCCCTAGAAGGGCAAGCGAGAAGCGATAGCCCGCCGCTACGGCCGTGACACTGTTCAGGTTTGCGCGTGGGATTGCTTGCGGCGTGCTCGCCGATGTGGTGCTCCCGATCCCGAGCCCTCCCACAAAGTTCTCACCCCATGCCAGCACATTTCCTGTCGCCGTGAGAGCAAGTGTATGCGACCAATCCGATGAGACTGCCTGTGAGAGCACACTCGGAGGCTGCGTGGGCGCAGTGGAGGCCAATGACAGACCCTGAATCGACTGCGGAAGTGTGGAATTGCCCCATGCCACGAGCTCGCCCGAAGTACGCACTGCGATGGTCTGCGTCCCTCCTGCTACGATAGCGTCGACTTGATACAGCGTGTTGACTGTTTGTGGTGTAGATGAGTTTACGCCAGAGGTTGTTCCCAGCTGGCCACTTTGGTTGCTCCCCCATGCCTGACAATTGCCTGTGTAGCGCAACATCACCGAGTGCGTATCGCCTGCCGCAATGGCAGCTACAGGGCCAAGACTGCTTGTGGGACGGCCTTGCAGATAGAGTTGATTGATTGTATTCCCCAGCCCAAGTTGGCCACTGGCGTTATTACCCCCTGCAAACACCGCGCCGTCTCCCCGCAAGGCGAGAGTGTGACTCCCACCCGCAGCTATTGCTACAATTGGCCCGATGGAAGTGTTTGGACCTCCTGTCATTTCTTGCGGCGTGAGCTTCGTCGTGGTGTTCCCGATGCCTAACTGGCCGCTGGCGTTGTTTCCCCACGCCTTCACCTGACCGTTACCCAGCAGTGCAAGACTATGAGAACCGCCCGCGGCGATGGCAATGACATTGCTCAGGCTCGTTGAAGATATGGGTTGCGGCATGTACTGATTGTTGGTGTTCCCGATGCCCAGCTGCCCACTGGCGTTGTTGCCCCACGCCTTCACCGTGCCGTCTCCCAACAAGGCAAGGCAGTGACCAGAGCCGGCCGCGATGGCAACGACCCCGCTCAGAGATGCCGCTGGAATGGGTTGTGGTGATAGTTCGGTTGATGCGTACCCAGTTCCCAGCTGGCCAAGACCGCCCCATCCCCACGCCTTCACCGTGCCGTCACCGAGGAGTGCCAGAGAGTACTGATCACCTGCTGCGACTGCCACAACGCCGCTCAGGCTCCCCACTGGAATGAGTTGAGGGGTGACCTGACTTTGGTTGTTCCCAAGGCCTAGCGCCCCGTTACCGTTGTTTCCCCAAGCCATCACTGTGCCATTTGCGAGAACTGCGAGCATGTGATTGTTGCCCACCGCGACCCGAGCAGTGTTCGCGTTACTCAGCGACTGAGCTTGCATCGTTGCGGCCACAACGCTGGCAAGTACAAGCGCCTTGCACATTGGAACCAAGCTTGCGCGCAACAAGTGACGTATGGTCACAGGTTGACTTGTAGCTTCGACACTCATAATTGCCTTCATGATGTGAACTCCTTGCCTTTGTGTTCATGGGAGCCTGCGTCGCTCTCATTCCGCGTCATCGCGGCAAACGACAGAGACGTGAACCCGTCGGCACGAAATGTAGGGCGGGCCCTGGATTCGTGCAAGATGTGCACGCGCGCCGCCAATTGCCTGCAATCAAGAGCGCCCGGTCCGATAGTGGCTGGCCAGCAAGAATGGGCGCACGCCGCGCCCGCGGTGCTGCTGCTTTCGCCCATCCCGCGCAACCTGAACCGTTCGCGCGGCGGGTTCCATCAACGGATGAGCTTCGAAGGTGCGACCGCACCTTCAGGGCTCAGCATCAGGGGAAGAAGCACTTCAGCAACACGAACAGGCCGATGGCGCCCGCACCGATACCGTAGAGCATGAACTTGGTCATCGTTGTCTCCACATGAAGAACGTCACGAACAGAAGAAGTCCGATCCACGCGAAGAGCAACGCGTAGGCGGTCGGCTTCAGAATACGGAACCACAGCGGCAGGGTGTGTCTGTGCACGACACCTGGTCGTGCACGCACGACAGCTCCTGCCATGCGCAGCCCGTCCGAGTCATGTGTCCGCGTTGCTTCGTGCATTGCGCACGGCGCCCCGCCGCCTCTGCTTGCGGCATCACCTGCAGACGCGCTTCCCACGGAGTTCGTCGCGGTCAGTGGTT
>SXGT01531545.1_pt1 | contig 29130 bp, 19 predicted proteins | sample 3176221 | NCBI WGS metagenome assembly SXGT01 (sample SAMN11356862, study PRJNA531348) | freshwater metagenome | isolation source: freshwater sample F1-120 | place: China: Fuxian Lake, Yuxi | collected 2017-12-25 | reverse complement strand
GTTCCTCGCCAACATTCGGAACACTGACGCGATCGTGCACGTGGTGCGTTGCTTCGACGACGACAATGTCATCCACGTCGAGAACCGGATCGACCCGCTCTCGGACATCGAGATCATCGATACGGAGCTCCTCCTCAAGGACATCGACTCGGTCGAGAAGCGGTACGACCGCACGAGCAAGCAGGCGAAGGGCGACAAGACCCAGCAGCCGGTCCTGGACTTCTTGAACCGCCTGAAGGGCTGGCTCGACTCGGGCAAAGCGGCGCGGGCCTTCGCGGTTGACCCGGTGACCGAGGCGCCGACGTACCGCGAGCTCCACCTCCTGACCGGCAAGCCGATCCTGTATGCCTGCAACGTGTCCGAGGAGGACGTGCTCTCAGGGAACGCGCACGTCGAGCGGGTGCGGGCGCACGCAGCCAAGGAAGGGTCTCAGGTCGTGATCATCTGCGCGAAGATCGAGGCCGAGATCGCCACGCTGGATCTCGGCGAGCGAAAGGAGTTCCTCGACGGTCTCGGGCTCACCGAGAGCGGGCTAGACCGCCTGATCCGGGTCAGCTACGAGCTCCTGGGCCTCATCACCTACTTCACGGCGGGTGAGAAGGAGGTGAGGGCGTGGACCATTCGGCGAGGCACGAAGGCGCCCGGTGCTGCGGGCGTGATCCACACCGACTTCGAGCGCGGGTTCATTCGGGCTGAGGTGATCCACTACGATGACTACGTCAGCCTGAAGGGCGAGTCCGGAGCGCGCACAGCGGGGAAGCTGTCTCTCGAGGGCAAGGAGTACCTGGTGCTCGACGGAGACGTCATGCACTTCCGGTTCAACGTGTGAGATGGGGGCTCGTGATAGTGATTGCAGGCGTTTACGCTGCGATCGACCCCCGAGACCCCGGCCCAAGACGGCCCCGTCGAACCCGAACGGAGTCGAAAACGGGGACAACCGGGAGTACGAGAGTTAACGAGCGGGAGGCGCGGGACTGATGCCGTGGATGGTGGACCAGCGACACTACCTCGATGTGCTTGACCCGTTGAAGGTCGAGCGGATCCCCGCCCCGGCCCGGCGGATCGCCGCCTTCATGGGCTCCATCGTCGAGGGCGTGACCGCGGGCTGGGCTGATCCGACGGACGGATGCGCCCTGGCCACCCGCTGCATCGGCCGGGTCGGGCGCCGGCGCTGCACGGACCGGGTGGTCGCCCGCATCCGCCCCGAGGGCGACATCGAGTGGTCGTGCCTGACCTGCACGGACTTCGGCCACATCCACCACTGGCCCGAGACGCCGTGGAACCTCATCGGCAGCGGGGCCGACTTCTTCCCCACGGTGGACGTCGTGGCGGAGCTGGAGATGACCCTCGCCGAGTACGACGCCGTGGCCGCCATCCCGGTCCTCGACGCCTCAGCTCGCCGAGTCGTCGCCGCCGGTCGAATGCCCGACGACGATCTCGTGGTCATCGAGGCCCCGAGGGCATGGCTGGAGCACCTCATCGAGTTCATCGCCGCCGAGGCCAACCACACGCGCCGCAAGAAGGAGCGGGCGCTGTACGAGGCCGTCCTCGTCCGAGCGGATGGCCAGGTGTGACCTCGGCTGCAACATCAAGTGGAAGCCGGGCAAAAGAGCCTTCTTACTTCGGGTAGTTACATGCGGCGCCGAGCCGCTGTACGGGTCGCAACGGGCTGATCCGAGCCGAGACGTGGACAACCCCCTCCCGCTTCTCACGGTCGAGAGGTGGGTCTCCGCCGAGGAGCCTGGCCGAGTCTCGAACGACGGCAGCGTAGTCCGACAACCCCATCGCCTCGAACCCGGCGAGCGCATCCCGCCAGACGATGCCCGTGGAGTTGGAGTAGAACTGGACGTGACCACCATTGTTCACCTCCGCCCGGTACCAGTGGATGGCGAACACGAGCCTCTGTGGACCGGAGAATCCGGCCAGGCTTCGCTCGTACATCTGCTCTCCGTCCTAGATGTTGGCCGTCCACCAGACCGGCTCGATGGGGTAGAAGGCGTCGTCACCGTCGAGCACGCTGCGGTCGATGCGGATTGTGCTTGGGCTGGAGCCCCGGCTTGAGGTTATCGAGGTTCGGTGACTCGGCCACGGTCCGCTCCTTCTTGGATGTCAGGCGGCTTCTTCTGGCTACAACCCTGACCTGCACGAGTACACGGATTGCGACGACGGCGGTGGGTGGCGCGTAACCCGCCCTGAGCGCACACTGGACTGCGTCCCAACCACGCGTTTCGGCAGCCGCGTCTTCGGGGGGATGCTGATGGGCGGCATGGACCCACGTCGAAGTCGTGCCGGGCGGGTGCGGGGTACGAATCGCCGCGCTGCCGAGTCGTCACGGCGGCTACGTCCGCCCACCGGGTCGAACCGCGGGAGGTGAATGTGGAGACGCGAGCAGGATCCGGTCAGTGTTCGGTGTTGGCGCTGGCGCTGGCGCTGGTCGCTTTCGCGGCCCCGGGCGGCGCAGCAGCAGACGTCTTCACCAACGTGCCGGCCGCCTCGAGCTACCACCGCATCTACACCCTCGCGGTCCCGACCAACGGTAACCTCAACGCGTCGGGGGTGACCTACGCGCTCGACGCGACGTCGGGGGTCGGGCTCTTCGACCGGGTGGCGTACTACCTCGAGCTGACGCCGTTGGCGGGTGGCCCGGCGCAGTGGATCTTCGTGTCAGCCAAGGCGTTCGCACACGACCCCAAGCGGCTCGGCGTGCCAGTGACCTCCGTGGGGGCCACCTACCAGCAACAGCTGGCGTCGATGGACGTGGCGTCGAACGTGGCCGGCATCACCGCCGGCACCGATCTGTCGACCGGCAACATCGAGTTCTGGCCGTCCAACTACTCCCAGGCCAACGCGGCGGCGATCCCCGGCGCGTCGGACTCTGCGCACGACTACGGCGACACGCAGGCCGCGGGGGCCGGCTACGGCTCGATGCAGGTCCACGACCACGGCCAGAAGCTGACGCTGTTCGCCTACAACAACTGGGGCAACACCAGCGCCGGCGACCTCGGGATCGGCAACAGTCCGAGCGGCAGCCCCGACTGGACCTTCCGCAACAACGCCGCCGACTACTCCGCACGCACCTTGGAGGTGCTGGTCCGTGAAGTGGCCAGCCCGGCGCCCCAGGTCTCGGAGGCCGCCGCCTACCAACTGGCCTACGTCGTGGACATCGCGCCGGGGGCGATGGATTTCAACGCGAACGGCGTGAAGTACGCGCTGGACCGGTCGGGGTCGATCACCGGGACGCTGGAACGCGTGGCCTATTACCTCGAGCTGCAGAAGCCAGGGGGAGTGTTGCAGTGGGTGTGGGTGTCGATGGACGCCTTCACTGACGACGTGGGTCTGGTCGGGGTGCCGGGCCTGAAGACCGGGGCGAACTTCCAGGAGGCGGTGGGCGCGATGGCCGTCGAGTCGAACGTCGCGGGCGTCGCCACCGGCACCGGGCTGAGCGGCTGGATCGAGCTCTGGCCCAACAACTACGCCAAGACCAACGAGCTGGGCGTGCCCGGCGCCAGCAGCGACGCGTACGACTTCGGCGACCAGGTCGTGGCCGGGGTGCCGAGCGGATACGGCTCGATGCAGGTGCACGACGTGGGCGCCAAGCGAACCGTCTTCGCCTACAACTCATGGGGCAGCGGCGGCGTCCATGAGGTCGGGATCGGCAACAACACCTCGGGGGAGCCCGACTGGACGTTCACGCACAACGCGGCCGGATACATGATCCGCACGCTGTATGTCCTCGTGAAGACGTCGAACAGCGGTCTCCAGCTCCACGAGCCGGTGAAGCGCACGCTGAGGCAGCGTGACGCCGCCAACCAGGGCTCGATCGCGGTCAAGGGTACCGCGGGCGCCGCGGTGACCAGCGTCGAGGCGCGCGCCGTCCCGCGGGAAGGCTCGGCGGGCGCGACGGTCGACTGGACGGCCGTGCCCCTCTCCGGCGGCGTCTTCTCGGGCAACCTCGCGCTCCTCGGCGGCTGGTACGACGTGGAGGTGCGCTCCAAGGATGCGCAGGGCGTCGTGCTGGGCGTCGAGGTCGTCCAGCGCGTCGGTGTGGGCGACATCTTCGTCACGGCCGGCCAGTCCAACTCCGCCAACAGCGGCAGCCCGGCGCAGGTGCCCAAGGACGACCGAGTGATGGCAAGGGACCTGGTCAGCGGGTGGAAGCAGGCCGCGGATCCGCAGCCCATCGCCACCGGCTCCGGCGGGTCTCCATGGCCGCCGCTAGGCGACCTTCTGGTCGCGAAGTACGGCGTGCCGGTCGGCTTCGTGTCGGTGGGGTGGGGCGGCACCTCTGTGTCGCAGTGGCTGCCCGCGGCCGCAGGCACGAAGTACACGCGGCTGAAGGATGCGCTGGCGGTGCTCGGGAAGAATGGAGTGCGCGCGGTGCTGTGGCACCAGGGCGAGTCGGACAACGGCGTCCTTGGTCAGGAGCAGTACGCCACGCAGCTGAAGACCGTCATCGCGCAGTCCCGCCTGGACGCCGACTTCGAGGTGCCGTGGGGCGTCGCGCTGGCCTCCTTCCTGCCGGCGAAGGGCTCGTCCGCCGCGATCCTGGCCGCCCAGAAGGACGTGGTCGCCACGACCTCGGGCGTGTTCGAAGGCGCCAGCACTGACGACCTGATCGGCTCCGCCTGGCGATACGACTCGGTCCACTTCAACTCAGCGGGTCTCGCGGAGCACGCGGTGCGCTGGGCCCACGCCATCCCCATCGTGGCCTGTGGCGACCTGATCTGCGCACCGGCGTTCGGCGAGACCCACGCCACCTGCAATGCGGACTGCCCCCCCGAGTGCGCTGACGCGTATTGCGGCCCGGGCGAGAGCTGCGCCACCTGTCCCGCCGATTGCGGCGTGTGTTGCGGCGACGGGGAGTGCGATGGCGGCGAGAGCTGCACCACCTGTCCGGCCGATTGCGGCGCCTGCTGCGGCGACGCGACGTGCGCCGTGGGCGAAGGCTGCGCCACCTGTCCGGCCGATTGCGGCGCCTGCTGCGGCGACGCGACGTGCGCCGTGGGCGAAGGCTGCGCCACCTGCCCGACCGATTGCGGCGCCTGCTGCGGCGACGCGACCTGCGGGACGGGCGAGACCTGCGCGACGTGTGCGGCGGACTGCGGCGGCTGCTGCGGCGACGGCCAGTGCGCCGGCGAGACTCCCGCCACGTGCCCAGCCGACTGTAAGGCCAGCTGCGGCGACGCGGTCTGCAGCGCGGGCGAGTCGTGCGGGACCTGCCCAAAGGACTGCGGTGCGTGCTGCGGCAACGGCACCTGCGACGCCGCCCACAGCGAGACGCTCGCCACCTGCGCGGACGACTGCGCCCCGGGCTGCGGCGACGCGGAGTGCGGCGGGCAGGAGAGCTGCGCGACTTGCCCGGCCGACTGCGGCGCCTGCTGCGGCGACGGCTCGTGCGATGCCGCCGAGGCCGGTGAGACATGCGCCAACTGCCCCAATGACTGCGGTAGCTGCTGCGGCGACGGCACTTGCCAGGCAGCGCTCGGCGAGGCCTGCGCCACGTGTCCCGACGACTGCGGTAGCTGTTGTGGGGACGGCTCGTGCGATGCCGCAAGGGGCGAGGGCTGCTTCGACTGCCCGTCGGACTGCGGCTCCTGCTGTGGCGACGGTGCGTGCACGGCGGCTGGAGGGGAGACCTGCGCCACGTGCCCCGCGGACTGCGGTGCCTGCTGCGGCGACGGCTCGTGCGACCCCGGCGCGCGAGAGACGTGCGCCACTTGCCCCGCGGACTGCGGCGCCTGCTGCGGCGACGGCTCGTGCGACGCCGGCGCCGGAGAGACGTGCGCCACTTGCGCCGCGGACTGCGGCGCCTGCTGCGGCGACGGTCTCTGCTCCGCCGCGTTTGGCGAGGGCTGCGCGGCGTGCGCCCAGGACTGCTGCTGCCCGTCATGCGACAGGCGCGCGTGCGGCTCCGACGGCTGTGGCGGCTCCTGTGGCACGTGCGACGCGGGCCTCATCTGTGACGACGCGACCGGCGCTTGCGTTGTCACCCCGCCCGACTCGGACGTCGACGGCGCCGCGGGCGGCGACGCGGGCTCCACGGCTCCCACGGTCCCCGCCTCGAGCGACTGCGCCACGGCGGCCCCGGGACCGGCGGGTCGAACGTCGGCCGCGCTTGCATGGCTAGCGCTGGCGATCGTGGTGCTGGCCGTTTCCCGCCGCCGGGTTCTTGGGGCTCCAACCGCACCGCTGAGGTCACGGTCCAGGGCATCGCCCTCGGGCTCGAGCTCCGTAGATGGTTGAGCCGGAGGGCGTTGTGGGACACTGGAGGGTTTGGTGAAGGTGCTGCGGCGGCACACCACAGCTTCTTGGGTGGACGCCTTCTTCGAACGCTACCTCGACTTCGCCCGGATCGACCGGGTTCTGGGTGAGGCCGGCGCCGCGCAGTCAGGAGGAGGGTCAGAGACCTCCCAGGACCTCGACTTACCGGGCTGAGCTGGGCCCGGAGACCTGCGTCAGGCTCCGAAGAAGCGGCGGATGTCGTCACGACGGCGATGCGCGTCGTCCATCCCGAGGGTGATGAGGGTCCTGGCGAACTCGCCGTCGAAGAGAAGGTAAGAGGCGAGGTCCGCCTCCCACTCGCCGCCGTTGCCGGAAGCACCACGACCGAGCAGCCACTCTTCCATCCGGTCGAGCCCGAGGCGCTTGGGGCGTGCGGCCAGGTGCTGGCCGGCCAGGCGCCCGATGTCTCGCGAGGGGTGGAACACCAGCGCGTCGATGCGACGATAGCCGGCGCCGCGGGTCTCCTCCAGCACGCGGTCGAACGCGGTCTGCGACTCGCGGCCGAGCCCCTCCTCGATCACGGTGATCAGGCGGTTGAACCGCTCGAGCACGGAGAGGTCGTACGCCACGGGGTCGAGGAGCAGGGCGTTCATGAGCTTCCCGATGAGGAAAGCCGGGTGCGGGTACTGCGCCGTGAGGTCGGGTTCGAGCTCTGCCGAGCCGTAGGGGCGGTGCATCAGGGAGATGATTACGAGCCGCTGGGCGCCGGCGCGAATCGCGGGGGAGATGGGCGTGTTGAAGCGCAGGCCACCGTCCGCGTAGTAGCCCTCACCGATCCGCCGCGCCGGAAAGAGCAGTGGGATGGCTGACGAGCCGAGCACGTGGTCCGGTCCCACGCGTCCCTCGATGGCCACCCGGCGGGGGTCGCGTGTGGGTCGGAACTCGGCCCCGGGCGACAGCTCGGTGAAGAGGGTGGTCCGGCCGCTCGAGATGTGCAGCGCGGCGATGACCAACGCGTGGACGATCCCGCGGTCCACGTTGTGGTGGAGCCGCGCCCAGGGGACGTTCTCCTCCACGAGCCGCTCCAGAGGGCGCGGATCGAGGAAGAAGTGGCCGAAGCGCGTCGGCTCTCCCCGCCCCAGGATGCGCCGCAGCGGCTCGGACCGGTCCAGTCCGAGGACCCCGAGGAGGTCGAGGCGCAAGTGGCGGCTCAGCTTCAGATCGGTCCAGAGGCGTAGGAGCTCGTCGACGCCGAGGTCCCCGCGGTCGTTCTTCGACGCTGCGTACGCCGCGTTGATGGCGCCCACGGAGGTGCCGGCGAAGATCGAGAAGGGGGAGGTGTCTCGTGCTCGGAGCCCCAAGGAGTCGACGAGGCCGGCGAGGACGCCTGCTTCGTAGGCGCCCCGCGCTCCTCCTCCGGACATGACGATACCGACGCGTTCTCTGGTCACGGCGCGACAATACGGGAGGTCGCGCCCAGCTGACAGAAATAGGCGGAGGGCAGTAGCGCTGCCAGAGCGCTTCGGCTCAGGCGGCGTGCGAGTTGGGTCAGGGTGTGTGAGGGCGGCGGGGCGGGAGCGCCCGGCTACTTGATTACCCGGAGGTGTCCGACTTTGCGGACCGCAGGTCCTACTTCGGGCTCCTCCTCTGCCCGCGGCGCCGCCTCGGCCTCGTCCACTTCCGGGTCGCGTCCGGTAGGGAGTAGCTCGGTAGGTGCGTCCTCCGGCCAGAGCAGGAACTCGCGGGTGGCGTGGCTGAAGAGACCGAAGATGGCGGTCCAGGGAATCTTGCAGAGGTGGTTGGTGCCCGAGAACGAGAGGCTCGCGGTGATACCGCGGTCCGTGACCTCGAACACGTCGAGGTGAAACCGCAGGCTGAAGTCGAGCCGCAGATGGACCTCGGTGCGGAGGCGCTTCGGCACGTCGACGCCCCACCGGCGGGCGTCGAGGTGCACCATCGTCTTTCCTGCCTCGAGGAGCTTCTCGAACGCCGCGCGTTTCTCGCTCGCTGTGCCCATTTCACCGCCCTGGAGATGCCGGCGCCTCCTATCGAGCGGGAAACTGGCTGTCAAGGAGAGACGCTTATTTTCCCTGCTGATGGCTCGGGCTGTGGTGGGTCTTGCGCGGCGTCGAAGAAGCGGGCTCGAGCCTGCCAGTCGCGAAGCTCGACCCGCTGCCCTTCGGTGTCAGCCAGCTCCTCCGCCGCCTGGAAGCGCTCCGCGGCCGCCACGTAGCGCTTCTCACGGAAGGCCACGTTCGCGCGCAGCCGTTCGGCCTCATAAGCGAGCGGGCGGGGCAGGCCCTCGGTGATCGCCCGTGCGAGCGCGCTCTCGGCGACTTGCAGCTCGCCTACGCCTTCGGCCCTCCGCCCATGGAGGTACGCGACGACCGCGTCTCGTGGGTGCGCCGACGCGACCGACGCGAGCCAGCTGAGGGCTTCGGCGCCAGACGGCGCCCCTGTGACCAGATAGTCCAGGAGCGGGTGGCCGTCGGCGAGCACGCCCGGGCCCCGCGTTGTCGAAGCGGCCTCGCCGGGGCGGCTGTGTGGCCGCTCGAAGGCGAGGAGCGCTCCTACCGGGGGCGGGTCGGGGCGTTCAGCAGCCGCTGCTTCGGCAGCACCTGGGAGGCGGTTTACCAGGGCGCCGGCCACCACGACGCGGCGGCGCGTCGCTTCATCGAGGGGTTCGGAAGCGAGCTGGCTCCACGCTGCGCCGGCGTCGCCCGGGCGGCTGTCGAGCCACGCGATGTCCGCGAGGCGCGAGCGGGTCCGCGCGCGCAGCACGGTGCCCGCTCCTTCGGCGCTGAGGAGCGCCTCGGCCTTGGAGCGGGCATCGGCGAGGCGCCCCGCGGCCACGAGCGCGTCGACGACGTCGTACTTTCGCTCGGGATCTCCGGGGACGAACGACAGGATGCGCTCTCGCAGCGTGAGGGACTCCTCCACGTCGCCTTGGCCCGACGCAGAGACGGCCCGGGCCTCGAGGTCTGCGAGCTCGAGCGCGCAGGTTCGGTGGAAGCGGCTGGGCGCGTCGAACTGGAAACGGGCCAACGCGCGGTCCTCGGGGGTGAGCGGGACGTCGCGCTTCAGGAATGAGAGCCACTCCTGCTCCAGCGCTTCGAGCGACAGGCCCGTGGTGCCCTCGACGTCGCCACTGGCGTAGACCGCACGGAGCTCCGCGAGGCCGCGGCTCTCGCGGAGCCAGCCCAGGAACGAGCCCGCGAGCGTGTACGCCTTGCCCGAGTGCGTGCCGAGGAAGCCGTCGGCCCCGAAGATGGTGGTCAGGGGGGGGGCGATGTCCTCGACGTGCATCGCTGCGGCCCACTGGTGCGGCGTGAGTCGGCCCCGGGCGCCCTCGAGGGCCACCGCGAAGCCCTCGATCAGCGCCATCTGCGGCACGAGGCCCCCCGTGGTCGGCACCCCCAGCCATCCGGTGTGAATCGACGCACCGAACACGTGCGCCAGCTCGTGCTTGAGCACGCTCTGGCCGACCTCGACGGCGTTGAGATGCACCTCCCCGAGCCACGGCTTGGCGAAGTAGGTGGCGCCCGCGCCGATGAGCCGCTGCTTCTGCGCCTCGGAGGCGTAGATCGTGCTGATGAGCTTCCCGGTCGGCGCCAGCTCGAGGGCGTCCTTCAGCTGGTGCCAGCGGAACTCGTGGTCGAGCGCGAGCGCCTCGATGCGCTCCGCTACCGCGCCGTCGCGCGGGTAGATGATCACGAAGTGCTCCGTCTCGAGGCGTCCGCCCAGCACCCGAGCGATGTCTTCCCGGCTGAGGTCGTACGGACCGCGGCTCTCGAACGCGGCCACCACTGCCAGCGAGGCGAGGCCGGCTATCCAGGGGCCCGCACGACCGAGGGAGCGGAGCGCCAGCGCGCTTGCCCACAACACGCCCCCGAGCGACGCCGAGTAGAGCCGGAAGCGGGTCCAGCGAGCCGTTACGGCGACGGTGTCGTCGTAGACCGCGCCGCTCCAGTACCCGGCGAAGTGGTTGAAGGCGTTGATGGGAGGGTCGAGGTAGACGCGGATAAGGTTGCGCGCGAGCAGCGCCATGAACAGCAGCGCGACCGCCGCGATTGCCCAGCGGCGGGGCAGGGCGTCGGCGAGCAGGCGGCCCGCCCCGGTAGCGAACAGCGCACCCACGGCGGGGCCCAACGCGTAGTGGACGAGGCCGGCGCGGACGTCGCAGTTCGTGATCCAGAACGAGGCCAGCGTGACCACCACCAGCGGGACGAGAAGCAGGACCAGGGTCCGGGTGGCGGCTTCGGCGTCGCCGCGCGCGTCGCTGGGATCCGCGGCGGCAGCCAGCCCTGCGGCCAGCGGGACGACCAGGGCCACGCCGAAGGAGAAGTAGTAGTTGAGCAGGTTGAACTGAGGGACGAGCAGCAGGAGCAGCGACCAGACCGCCGTGACAACCATTGCCGTAAGCGAGCGGCGCGTTCCGAGCCACGCTAGGGCGGTCAGCGCGGGGGTGAGGCGGCTCAGGTGCGCGACAGCCGCGTGGCCGGGACGCTGCGCGAGAGCACTTCGTTGAGCGCCCCCTGGCGATAGCCCTCGAGGTCGAGGGCGACGTAGGCGAAGCCCTGGGCCTTCATGGCCGCGGTGACCGTGGCCCGGAGCGAAGGCTCTGTGAAGAACCGGGGCAGCTCGTCGGCGGCCACCTCGATACGAACGACCGTGTCGTGGAAGCGGCAGCGGAACTGGTGGAACCCGTGTGCGCGGAGCACGGCCTCGCAGGCGCCGATCCGCTGAAGTCGCTCGGGCGTGATCTCCGTACCGTAGGGGAAGCGTGAACCGAGGCAGGCGAAGGCGGCCTTGCGGGCGGTGCGCAGCCCGAGCGCCGCGCTGGCGCTCCGGATGTCTGCTTTGGTCATGCCGGCTTCGATGAGCGGGGATCGCACCTCGTGCTCTTTCGCCGCCTGCCGTCCCGGACGATAGTCGCCGAGGTCATCGAGATTACAGCCGTCGAGGACCCACGGGATGTTGCGACGCCGCGCTTCGGCGCACGCCAGCGTGTAGAGCTCCGTCTTGCAGAAGTAGCAACGGTTCGGGGCGTTCTTCCGGTAGCCGTCCTGCTCCAGCTCGTGGGAGTCGACCAATACGTGCTGGGCGCCGAGCTCCTGGGCCAGCGCCTTCGCGTCGTCGTACTCGGCCTCCGGCAGGGTCCCCGACACGGCGGTGAGAGCCACGACGCGGTCGTCCAGGACCTGCCTCGCCACGGCCAAGAGGTAGGTGCTGTCTACTCCCCCGCTGAACGCGACGACCGCGGAGCCGCACTCCGAGAGCAGGGCCTCGAGTCGGGCCACCTTCTCAGTCAGGAGGGTGTCGTTCATGGGGTGCTTCGTGGCCTCAGGCGGCGCGGAGGGTTCGCGGGGCGCTCGCCCACGCGCCGGGCGTCACTGCGTCATGTCCTGGAAAACGGAGACCGTTTGGTCGGCCTTGATGGTGAAGCCGACTCGCTTGGAGACGCCACCCTGCTCGAACGTCGCGGTGTGCTTGCCGCTGGGGAGCTCGAGCACGCAGCTCGTTAGGCAGCTCTTGCCCGACACGGAGACCTTCGCCCAGGGCTTGGCCTTGAACGCGACCTTGCCCGGGCCGCTAGCTACCACCACGGGCCGCTTGAGTGCGTAGGACTTCGTGAGCTCGGCGCTGGTGATGCGGAGCTTCTCCGACTCCTTCTTGTAGCCCGGCGCCGTGACCTCGATCTCGATGTCCTCACCCACCTTGTAGCCGAGCACCTTGAACTGACCTGGGGCCGCTGGGGGCTGCGGCTGCCCATTGATCGACAGCACGGCGTCGGCGGGTGTTACCGTGACGCTCATCGTCGCGGCGGCGGCGACCGCTTCGACTGGCACTGGCGCCGCTACCACCTTCTTCGTGGTGAGCGGCACGTCGACGCTGCGGTCCACCTCGCCAACCCGCTCGGTCTGAACCACCTGCTCGTAGTCGGGGTGCGTCACGACGGCCACGATCTGGTCGCCGGCGCTGGCCTCGATGCTGAGGGTGCCGGTTCCCTTCTGGCCGCGCGCTTCGATGGTGGCGTCCGTGGGGATCGCGTTGAACGTGAGCTTTGCCACCTTGGGCTTCACGGGCTCCGGGGCGGCCTCGGGTTTCGGCTCTTCACGGGGTGCGGGCTCGACGGGCGCGGCGGGAGGCGTTGCCGTCTCCGGCTGTGGCGCGGGCGCCGGAGGCACCGGTGTGGGAACCGCGGCTGCCTGCGCCTGGCTGGCGGCAGCAGCGGCCTGGGCGGCCTGTTGCGTGGACCACCAATACCAGCCGCCCACACCGCCACCGACGAGCAGCACACCCAACACGACGAACAGAGGCGCGTTGCTCTTCTTCTTGGGTGTGAGGTTCAGGGACGCCGCGTCCACCGCTACGGTGCGCTCCGCGTTGAGCCCGGCCGCTCCGACGTCGAGCGCGATGGTGCGCGCGTCGTTCGGGGCCACGGCCTTGAGGTTGGACCGCGACCCGGTCTGGGGGCGCTGGCCGGACCCTGTGAGCGACGTGGAAGAGAGCGTTCGGTTGCTGCGGACCTGCTCGTGGACGTCCGCCACCTGCGTGCGCCCGTCGTCCCTCTGCATCTCGCGCAGCGCCCGGATGTCGTCGGCGAACACCTCGTCCATGTAGGGGCCGAGCTCGCCAGCCTGCCGGTCAGGGGCCGTGGAGTACAGCCAGCCCTCGAGCTCCCGGGCGAACTCCTTGCAGTCGGCCTGGCGCTCGTCGCGCTCTTTGTTCAGGCACTTCAGCACCACGGCGTCGAGCGCGGGCGGGACGTCCGGGTTGAACTGAGACGGCGGCGGCGCGTCCTGCTTGAGGACGTTGGAGAGGGTCTCGAAGTCGCTGTCTCCCGCGAAGAGGCGCCGCCCAGTGAGCATCTCCCAGAGCATGACGCCGACCGCGAACATGTCGGAGCGGCCGTCGAGGTTCTTCCCGCGCGCCTGCTCGGGCGACATGTAGGCGCACTTGCCCTTGACCGTGCCGGCTCGCGTCTTCGTGGACCGCGCAGCTGCCTTGGCGATGCCGAAGTCCATGACCTTGACGTCGCCGTCGTAGCTGACCATCACGTTGTGTGGGGAGACGTCGCGGTGGACGATGTTGAGCGGTTGACCCCGATCGAGCTTCGTGTGGGCGTTGTGGAGACCCTTGCAGGTCTCGATGGCCACATGGACCATCTGATACACGGTGAGCGGCTTGTTTCCCTTGGCGGCGAGGTCGACCACCCGCTTCAGGTCTTTACCCTCCACGTACTCCATCGCGATGTAGTAGGTGCCGTCCTGGAGGTCGAAGTCGTAGATCTGGACGATGTTCGGGTGAGTGAGCTTCGACGAGACCTTGGCCTCGTCGATGAACATGGTGACGAACGCCTCATCCTCCGTGAAGTGCGGGAGGATGCGCTTGATGACGACTTCCTTCTCGAACCCCTCGGCGCCAAGGGTCTTGGCACGGAATATCTCCGCCATGCCGCCCATCGCGATCTTGTTGAGTAGGATGTATTTCCCGAAGGGCTGGGGAAGCGCGTTGCTCATGCTTGAGGGCCGGCTCCTCTTGCTCTGGCCAGGGGCGCGAGGCTAACACAGGTGCGCCGAGTCGCAAGACACACGCCTTGTGTCAGACTTCGCAACGCCTGAACGCGTCTGGAGGTTCGTTCGATGTATCGCGCGTGGTTCTCTTGCTTCGACGGGTGCTGCTCCGAGAAATGGGCCCTCACCGATGTGATCACACGGTGTCCCAATGGTTCGCTCCTTGATGTGAGCCATGATGTCTCGGCCCTCGGCTCGCGCTCGGCCGCAGCCTGGATGCAGCTGTTCGATCAGCGGTGGATGCGGTCCGCGTGGCCATTCGGGTCCGGCGTCTGGGGGAAGCTCGAGTGGGTGTACCCGACGATCTCGCACGATTCGGTCGTCAGCTTCGCCGAGGGCGGGACCAACCTCCTCTGGGCGGAGCGCTACGGAGCGTCACTTGGGCTCCGGGACCTCTGGGTCAAGCAGTGCGGCAACTCGCACACGGCGTCCTTCAAAGATCTCGGCATGACCGTCCTCGTGTCTGCAGTGCGCGAGATGATTCGCAGCGGGCGTGGCGTGCGCGCGGTGGCGTGCGCCAGCACCGGGGACACGAGCGCGGCGCTCTCCGCCTACTGCGCGGCCGCGGGGCTCCCCTGCATCGTCTTCTTGCCGAGGGCCAAGGTGAGCCCCGAGCAGCTCGTCCAGCCCATGGCCAACGGCGCCGTGGTCATGAGCCTCGACACGGACTTCGACGGCTGCATGGCCGTGGTCCAAGAGGTGGCGAAGGACGGAGGCATCTACCTTGCCAACTCCATGAACCCGCTTCGAATCGAGGGGCAGAAGACCATCGCGGTGGAGCTGGTCCAGCAGTTCGACTGGGAGGTGCCCGACGTGGTGATCGTTCCGGGCGGCAACCTCGGAAACATCTACGCGTTCGCCCGCGGCTTCGAGCTCATGGAGAGCCTGGGGCTCATCCGGAAGCGTCCGCGGCTCGTCTGCGCTCAGGCCCACAACGCCAACCCGCTTTACCGCGCCTACGTCAATGGCTGGGACCGGTACGAACCCATACGGGCCGCGCCGACCGCGGCCTCGGCGATTCAGATCGGCAACCCCGTCAGCATCCACCGGGCCATCAAGGCGCTGCGTGCGTTCGACGGGATCGTCGAAGAGGCCACCGAAGCAGAGCTCTTGAACGCCGCGGCGCGGGCCGACCGCACGGGCATGTTCTGCTGCCCGCACACCGGCGTGGCGTTGGCGGCGCTCGAGAAGTTGATCGCCAAGGGCACCATCACCCGGGACCAGCGGGTGGTCGTGGTGAGCACCGCCCACGGTCTGAAGTTCGCGCAGACGAAGACCGCGTTCCACGCGGGTGGCCTGGACGGCGTGGACCCGACTCTGCGCAACATGCCGGTCGAGCTCCCCGCCTCCGTGGACGCGGTCAAGCGCGCCATCGATCGCCTACTCCCCGGGTGAGCGCGCCCGCGCCCTTCGTCACCGCGAGAGGACCAGATCGACCCAGCCGAAATAGTCGAGGTCCACGTGCGCCTTCAGGGGAATGCCCTGGCTCGGGTCGGTCCACAACGTGAGGGTGCGCGTGCGCCCGGGGCGCGTCGCCGTCAGCTCCCAACGGCGGGCCTTCCGCGGACCGAGCGGGAGCGTGATCACCTCGAGGTCCTTGCGGACCGCGAAGACGTCATACAGAAAGTAGCCCGCGAAGGCCGCGGCGCGCGGCGCCTCCTCCCCGTCCTGACGCGCCAGCCAGAAGCCGAAGCCGATGAGATCCAGGATCGGGACCCCGCGGGTCTCGTCGGTCCGCTGCGCGACCTCCTCCCCGTGAGAGGTGGTGGCTCGCAGCCGGCCGCCCTCGATCTGGCCCTTGGCGGATCGCGGGGCGCCGAAGATCCAGAACTTCCATCGGAAGCCGCTCGTGCCCTCGGGCGTGAGGCTGGAGTGGGAGTCGAGCTCCAGCGTGAGGTTCGAGCCCGGCACAGTGAGCTTGCCCTTGGTGTGCAGCTTGCCCTCCTTATGGCGGAAGGCGATGCGGCCGACGTCGCGGTCCATGTGCCGGACGGTCCACGCGAGCGTCGCCGGGACGGGCGGCGGGGCGCTGGCGAGGAGGGAGAGCGTGGAGGCGACGAGCAGTGGGAGCATGTTCACCTAAACAGTCCAGCGGCGTTCGTTGTGCCCAAAGAAGTCCCGGGGGCCCTCGCAGCGCAGGTGTCGCGTGCTTGGGTTTCGCCGCCCGTCGCGACTATGCGCTGGACCGGCGCGCGGGTGCCGTGGAGACTCGTGGCCCATGCGGGTCTACCTCGACCACAACGCCACCGCCCCTCTCTGCGCGCCCGCCCGCGAGGCCATGCTGCACTGGCTCGGCCGCACGGGCAACGCCTCGAGCGTCCACGCCGAAGGCCGGGCTGCGCGAGACGCGATCAGCGTCGCGCGGTTGCAGGTGGCGCGCGCGCTGGGACTACCGGAGCGCGACGCAGAGCGCTGCGTTGTCTTCACCTCCGGCGCCACCGAGGCGAACCGGCGCGTGCTCGAGGGTGCCCGGGAGGTGGTGACCACGGCGATCGAGCACCCGTCCGTGGCGCTCCCGGCCAAGGCGCGAGGCGCGCGCGTCGTTCCCGTGGACCGCGCTGCGCAGCTCGATCCCGAGGCCGCGCGCGCCGCTCTCACCCGTGACGCGCTCTTCGCGGTGGTCCTGGCTCACCACGAGCTCGGTGTCATCGCGGACGTCGCCCGCCTGCGTGAGCTCGCCATCGAGCGGAGCGCGCGCCTCCACCTGGACGCGACCCAGGCGTTCGGGAGGATCCCCGTGGACGTACAGACACTTGGGTGTGACACGCTGGCGGTCTCGGGCCACAAGATCGGCGGCCCGCAGGGCGTCGGGGCGCTCGTCGCGGCACCGGGCATCGCGCTCCCCACCGACTTCGGCGGCCATCAGGAGCGCGGCCGGCGCGCGGGCACCGAGAATGTCCTGGCGATCGTCGGCTTCGGCGCGGCTTGCGAGGCAGTCGAGGGGCGCTTGCGGGTGATGCCCGAGGTCGAGCGCCGCCGCGACCGGCTGCTGGCAGGGCTGGGTGACCTCGTGGAGAGCGTCATCACCGCGCCCGCGCGACTCCCCAACACGCTCTGTCTGCGCGCTCCGGGAGTGGACGCGGAGGGGCTGGTCATGGCGCTGGATCTTGCCGGCGTGGCCGTCTCGCGCGGCGCTGCGTGCACCTCCGGGACCACCGAGACGAGCCCGTCCCTGCGCGCGCTGGGGCTCACGACCGAGCAGGCGCTCGAGGTCTTCCGCGTGAGCCTCGGGCCGGAGACCGACGACGCTGCCGTTGAGCTCGCAGTCGAACGAATCGAGCGCGTGCTCCGCCGCCTCCGAGGGCTGCGATGAGCCGCGTCGTGGTGGCAATGAGCGGCGGCGTGGACTCCTCGGTGGCCGCTGCGCTGATGGTGGAGGCGGGGCACGAGGTCATCGGGATCACCATGCACCTCGCGGACGCCCCGGTCACCGAGCGCACCGGGACCTGCTGCGCGCCAGATGACGCTCACGACGCCAGAAGGGTGGCGACGCACCTCGGCATCCCCCACTACGTGGCCAATTACAAGGCGGCCTTCAAGACCGCGGTGATCGACCGATTCGTCGCCGACTATCAGGCGGGGCTCACCCCCAGCCCATGCGTGCGATGCAACGACGTACTCAAGTTCCGCCTCCTACTCCACCGCGCGCGCGAACTGGACGCTGACTTCCTCGCCACCGGCCACTACGCGCAGGTGCTCGCGGGCTCGTCGGGCCCCGAGCTCCACCGAGCGGTAGACCTGGCGAAGGACCAGTCCTACTTCCTCTTTGGGGCCGACACCGATGCGCTCGCGCAGGTGCTGTTTCCCGTCGGGGGGCTCACGAAGCCAGAGGTCCGCGACGTGGCCCGCCGTCACTGCCTCCCGGTGGCGGAGAAGGCCGAGTCCATGGACATCTGCTTCGTGCCGGACGGCGACTATGCGCGCTTCGTGGAGTCCCACGCCACGCCGCGTCCCGGTGCGCTGGTCTCCGAGGACGGCGAGATCCTCGGCGAGCACGCCGGCGTCCATCGATTCCCCGTGGGCCAGCGCACGGGGCTGGGGCTCGGCGGCGGCCCGCCGCGGTTCGTGATTCGGATCGACGGAGGAGAAGGCCGCGTCGTCGTGGGTGGCGCCGATCGCCTCCTCGCCGCGGGCCTCGAGGGAGACCGGCCCAATTGGCTCGCCCCCGTGCGTGCTGGAGCGGCCGTGCTGGCCCGAGTGCGCCACCGGAGCGAGCCCGTCCCAGCGACCATCGTCCAGGCCGACGCGGACACCTTCACGTTGCGATTCACCGAGCCGGTTCGGGCCGTCGCGCCTGGTCAGGCTGCGGTGCTCTACGACCCCGCTCGGCCGTCGCGGGTGCTGGGCGGCGGCTGGATCCGGGCCGCCGTTCCCACGTGAGCGCCGCTCTCCCCGCCACGCAGGGACCGTTCGTCGTCACGCATGGCTGCAAGGCCAACCAGGCAGACGGCGCGTGGTTGGAGGGCGCCCTCGCGGGCCGCGAGGTCGTGGTGGTGAACACCTGCACGGTCACTCAGGCGGCGGATGCGGACGCGAGACAAGCCATCCGGGCAGCGTCGAGGGAGCGACCCGGTGTGCCAATCCTCGTGACCGGATGTTCCGCCACCATCGCGCCCGAGGCCTATCGGGACATGCCGGAGGTGCGATGGGTCGTTCCGAACCCACTGAAGACCACGATCCCACAGCTCTTGGAGGCCAAGGCGCCGGCGGACCGCGTGGACTTCATGTTGGGGCCGGGGCAGCAGAGCTCCCCGGCCCGGTTCACCTCCGCGCGCTCGCGCTCCGGTGCATTCCGTTGGGGGACCCGGCCCTTCGTGAAGGTCCAGGACGGATGCGACTACGTCTGCAGCTTCTGTGTGATCCCCGCGGCGCGGGGACCGGCGCGCTCGCGACCGCTCGACGAGGTGGTCACCGAGGTGCGAGCGCTCGAGCGCGCGGGTGCCCGGGAGGTGGTGCTGACCGGTATTCACCTCGGCCATTGGGGACGCGATCACACGCCGAGACGCACGCTGGCGGAGCTCGTCGACCAGCTGCTAGAGGCCACCTCGGTGGCTCGTATTCGCCTCGGCTCCGTGGAGCCGAACGAGGTCGACGCGCATCTCGTCCGGCTCGTGAGCGCGCACCCGAGGGTCTGCCGGCACCTGCACGTCCCGCTTCAGTCCGGCGACGATCGCGTATTGGCGCTGATGCGTCGCGTCTACCGCGTGGCGGCATATCGCCGCGTGGTCGAGGCCGTGAAGGCCCGGGCACCCGGTGTCGCGGTCTCGGCGGATGTCCTCGTGGGCTTCCCGGGCGAAGACACGGCGGCGTTCGAGCGCACCCGGGCATTGGTGGAGGATCTCGGCCTCGCGTATCTGCACGTCTTCCCGTACAGCCAGCGGCCCGGAACGGCGGCGCTCCGACTCCCGGGAGGGGTCCCGAAGGGAGAGCTCCGCGTCCGGGCCGAGCAGATGCGGGCGACCGCCGACTCCCTGCGAGCGCGCTTCGAGGCATCCAGCGTGGGCACGTACGCGACCGTGTTGGTCGAGCGCCGCCGCCAGCAGGGGCTTCTCTTCGGTCGTTCCGAGCGGTATATTGGGGTTCGTTTTGACGGCAGAGATTCGTTGATCGGGAGCCTCGCGGAAGTCCTCGTGACTGGCTACGACGGCGGCGTCGCGCTGGGGCGACACCACGCGGGAGAGTGACAATGAGCTCACACGACTCGATCTTGGGGTTGACCGCGCGCCCTTCCGGCAGCCGCTCCAGGCCGAGCGCGGCCGTGGTTCCGGTCGACCCCAATGGCCCCGAGGGCCTCGACGGCCTAGAGGCGCGGCTCGGGTACGCATTTCGGGATCGTGGCCTCCTCCTCGAGGCCCTCACCCACATGAGCTTTGCCAACGAGAACCGGGGGTTCGAGTCGAACGAGCGCCTCGAGTTCCTCGGGGACGCCGTTCTCGGCGCCGCCGTCTGCCATCTCTTGATGACGCGCTTTCCCAGCGAGCGCGAAGGTCCTCTCACGCGCTTCAAGAGTCTGCTGGTCAGCGAGAACGGCCTCAGCGAAATCGGCACCGCGCTGGGGCTCTCGCAGCACCTGCGGCTCGGACGCGGCGAGGCGAACAGCGGCGGGCGGGAGAAGCCCTCGCTCGTCGCCAACGCGATGGAGGCGGTCGTCGCGGCGGTCTTTCTGGACGGCGGGTTCGATGGTGTAACTCGGACGGTTGATCATCTCTTCGGCGGGCGGCTGGGCGCGTTGCCACCAACGGACCTGCGCGCCGATTACAAGACCCGCTTCCAGGAGTTCGTGCAGACCCACTGCAAGACGGTGCCGACCTACCGTGTCACCGCGATGGAGGGCCCTGACCACGACCGACGCTTCACCGTGGAGGCGTGGGTGGCAGGCGAGCTGGTGGGAGTTGGGCACGCGGACGGCAAGCGTCGCGCCGAGCAGCTCGCTGCGCGCGACGGGTTTCGCCGAATGCGGGACGCGTGGCAGGTCATCCCCGAGCATGACAGCGCCGATCTCCCCGCCCAGAGGTTCTGAACCAAGGCGAGTCGAGCGCAGCTGAAAAGGGGACGGCGTGTGCGGTCGCCGTTGCCGCACACGCCGTCCGAGTCAGGTGGACTGACCCCCGTCCTCGGCGTGGTCGGACGTCGCTTGCGGCGCCGACCCGTCATCGCTGAGGAGAGTGAGGGGGTTCTCAGAAGTCGCTCTTGGACACCGAAGTCGTCATCCGTCGCCGTGAATTCCGGATGGCGTTTGTCGTCGCCTAGAACAGGGGTAGCCGCCGCGGAAAGTCGCCGTCCGCGGATTTTCACCTGACCCACGCCTGGCCGAGCTCTTCGCCCGCCGTAGGTCGCACCGACACCCTTTTCACGCCCCGTGCCAACGCACGCTGTTCGAGCGACGCGAGGCGATTCACGGGCCTCTGGCGGGGTGCTCGTAGCCCACGCTGGGACATCCATGTCAGGGGGTGGCCGCGAGCCGTCTCCAAGTCCCCCGGGTCTTCTGGCGCTCTACGGCTTCATGTCGATGTAGAAGCAGTCACTTGCGACGGTTCGAGGTCTCGCGGCTGGGGCCGTGTCCGTGGCTTCAAGCGACGGCAGCGCTCTGCCATCCGTGTCATGGGGGTTGCGGGAGCTCCGCTGGCCGGCGTGGCTGCGAGTTCACCTGGGTGCGCGACCGCGCCCCCACGCTCCCGAATCGAGCCGGCGTACTGCGAGATGAAATGCGCTTGACGGAGAAGCGGTCGTGCGTATTCTCCGCGCCCGAGCCTGGGTAGCTCAGTTGGTAGAGCACGCGACTGAAAATCGCGGTGTCGACAGTTCAATTCTGTCCCCAGGCACCAAGCGCATCAGCGGCTTCGCTGGCGCCTACAAAAGGTTCGGCTAACGCTGAACGCACGGCGCAGCAGGCCGTTCGCCTTTCCGGCGCCCAAGCCGGCGAGGCAAGGCACCCCGAGAAAGTACGGGTCGTCCGCCCATCCCCCCGGCGGTCGCCCGGGGGGGCCTCTTCCGAGCAGGTGTCCCTCGTCACGCGGTCCGCACGCGGGACTCGGGGCCAGTATCGTGTTGTCAGACAGGCCACGTGGGGGATAACTATGAGTGTCTCTGGTAGCACACCGACGACCACGGAAGCTGGTGCCTTCAGGGTGGTCGCCTTCGACTGCCTCAGCGTGGTGGCCTTTCGGGACGCCGCGTGGGTCTTGCGCCCGGAGGATGTCATCGCCCTCCGCGCCGCGCTGAACCACGCGACTGACGCGCTGCCCAGCCGGCTCGAACAGACCCTCTCGGCGGGTGCTGCCGGTGAGATTCCAGAGGTTACTGCGGCGGTCACTCCCGGTCCGCGGCCCGAGCTCCCGGCGCCCGGCGTCGTGTCGGAGCGGCCGATCAGGGAGGTTGACGACTCGCGCGGCACGGCGGAGGCCAAGGCAGGGCGACCCCAGAACGAGGTCTTCAGCGAGTCGATTATCGAGTACTTGGGATCAAGGGAGCGCCCGCAGGGCTTCGAGGCCATCCTCCGCGCCATGAAGCGGGTGCCAGGCGCCCCCTCTGAGGTCGGAGTGCTGGTGCGGGAGCTGCTGAAGCACCTCGAGAAGCGCAAGACGATTCGGCGGACTCCCGCGGGGCGCTTCTTCGTCAACTGAGCGCGGCGCTTCCGCACACGGGGGGACTACGAACTACCAAGTCGGATCCGGGTACCAGCTCGGAGCGGCGTCGGGCGTCTCCGTGGACTTGGCTGCCTCGAGCACGGGGTTCGGCGTCCAGGTCGGGTCGGGGTACGCGTCCGGTCCGCCAAATGAGTCCGGGTCGGGATGCCAGGTGGGGTCCGGGTACCACGTCGGATCCGGGTACCACGTTGGATCCGGGTACCACGTGGGGTCTGGGTAGAAGTCGGGCTCGAACGCGAGCCTCTCCGTGAGGTTGGCGTAGGCCGTTCCGGTCACGCGCAGGCCCTGCGTGGTGCCCACGTTCCTCGTCACCGTGCTGCCCATCAGCTCACCGATGGCCCAGCAGCTCTCCGGGGCTCCGTTGATCGAGGCGCAGAGGGCGGCCATCGAGGCGTCGCGCCAGCTCGGGCCGGCTACGGTCAAGCGGATGGCGTCGAAGTCAGAGCCCGTGGATCCCGTGAAAGTCAGGACTCCCCCGCGGATGGACATCCGGTCCGTCGACTCCTGCCCGAAGGCGTGTGCCGCCACGATCGCGCCGTCGGTGGCCCGGAGCTTCACGTTCCACGAGCCCTGGACGGCCGGCGTCCCCGGCAGGTGGCCGAACGCCACCTCGACCTGTGCCTGAGGTGCGGCGTGGCTGCCGGGGCAAGCCTTCTGGACCACCACGACCTGACCCGGCTTCGTGGAGTGGCGCAGCCGGATGGGCGCGCATCCCATGGTGGCCGGGTCGATGAGGAGAGGCGGAACATCGCGGATCGCCACGTTGAGGCGCATCGCTCCGGTGGCCGGCGGCGTCAGTCGGAGGACCGCACCGTCGGGCTCGATCTCGGTCGTCGAGGCGACCGTGAGGGAGCTGCTGCGAGCGGTGAGCGTGTCCGTGGACTCGACGTTATGGGTGCTGACGAGGGAGAGGCTACCGCCCTCGAGGCTAACGCTGCCGCTCCAGCGGGTCTCGCCCGCGCTGGCGTCTGCGCCGAGCGGGCCCCAGGTCACCGCCACCTCCACCGAACCAGGGGCTGCCGCTGCGGCCGCGGCCTTGCCTGCGTCCAGCCCAGCGGGCGCGGCGCCCAGCGTCTCCTCGGGGCCACCTACGGCGCAACCCAGGAGGAGCGCCGCTGCAGAAGTCGTTGACCAGCTTTTCATCGTGGATCTCCCCGTCCGTTCGGAACGGCGAAGGGGAGTACACGGGTCGTGCCAGGTTAGATCGTATGCAGAAACAGGTGGTTACGGCGTATTGGTGTGGGTCTTCGGCGACCCGCAGGGTCAGAACGTGCTCTCGAATTGCTCGATGTCGGCCTCGAGGGATCGCATCCGCTTCGCTGGCGCGGGCGCCGGCATGGCCCCGCTCTCGACGGCCGCGCGGTACCGGGCCACGAAGTCGGTGGGGTAATCCAGGGTGTACGAGATCCGCCAGCTGCGTTTCTCGCCGGGCGCCAGCGTCTCCGTCCAGCGGATCAGCCCCTCGCTGTCGGGCGCCGCGTCCTTTGGGGTCTCGACGTCGTCGACCTCGATCTCGTCTGTGCGGCTCACGGGCACACGGTCGGAGAAGTCCAGGGTGAGCGGATGGGCCCCGAGGTTCTGTGCCGTGACCACGTGGGAGATGGTCATCTGCGTCCGCTTCCCTCGACGGCTCAGCGCGGACGACTTCTTGTCCAGCACGCGCTCCAGCTTCACCTGGTCGACCATGCCGAGGAAGGTGGTGAACTTCTCGCCTGGCGCGACGAAGGGTACCTCGCTGGTCCCGACGAACGCTCCGTCCACGAACAGCGCGAAGGTGCCTGGTAGGATGGGTTGGGTCCCGCCGTTGACGAGCGCCGCCGTCGCGACCGCGTTCAGCGACACCTCCGGGACCGCCACGATGTGCCGCGCGGCGTCGAAGGTGCCGAGCGCGATCGGCACGCGCACCGGCTTTCCGTCCGTGCGCACCGTGCGCCCGCTCATGGCCTTGAAGTGCGCGGTGGTCCCGCGCTCCCGCAGCTCTGCGAAGCGACCGGCGGCTCGAGTCTGCATCGTCTGCTGGCGCTGCATGTTGGCGCGCCAGAACTCGTCTTTGTTGGCCTGTTTCTCGTTGTCTTCCGCGTACATCATCTGGGCCTTGTTGAAGCTCTCTCCGGCCTTGCCGACCGCGGCTGTGAGCCCCTCGCCGGAGCCATCGAGGAGCAGGCCGTGCGCCGTCGGGATGTCCAGGACGTCCCCCGGGCTCTGGGTGGAGAACGCCAGTTCGGCCTGGCTCCAGTCCTCACCGGTGGTCTGGATGACCGTGGCCACCTGCGAGACCTCGACGCGGTCGCCCTTCGCCCCGGACGCGACCCGAACATCGCCCGTCGGCTCCCAGGTGGCGCCGGGGCACATGTACGTTAGCTCCAGGCGCGCACTGGCCTTCAGCTCCACCTCGACCACGATGGCGGTCTGACGCAGCTGAGTGCGCGCAGTGAGCTCCGCGAGCTCTCGCTGGCGGGCGGCGAGCACGGGGACCAGATCGCGTCGCTTGCGGCCGAACTCCCGGATGGCGGCGCGATCCGCCCGCAAGGCTTCGGTCACGAAGCCGAGCGTGTCCTTCAGCGCCTTGACCGGGACGTCACGGGTTTGCAGGTCCTTCGGGAGCGAGTCGAGGCGGAAGGCTCGGATCGCCTCGAGGCGCTGTACTTCGTCGGCCAGCGTCTTCAGCTCGTCGTCTAGGCCGCTGATCGCGTCTGCCGTCTCGCGGACCTTGGCCTCGGCCTCGCGCACGGCGTCGCTGGAGGCCTCAGCGAGGTGGCGGGTCTCCACTGAGACATCGAGCACGCGCCCAGCGGCCATAGGAGCCAACGCGACGCGAACGGAGTCGGCGTCGACCCATCCGGGGAGCCCGGTGAAGACGTAACGGCCCGTGCCGGTCAACGCATCGGTCGAGGTGCGGACCACCTGGGCGCGATCCGAGTACACAGTGACCCGACCGATGCGGCTCTTCAGGGGCTCCGCGCCCGACGGGTCTTCGGCGAGGGCGACGACCGGGCACAGCGCCAGGGCGAGCGAGAGCGGGAGACGAGGACTCATGGTGGCTCCTGGGTTGGGCGGCTCGTTGGACTCGTTTCAGTAGACCGCGGCGCGCCCAAACGCACGAACTCGAACTTCGGTCTCCCGGGCGTGAGCGCGCGTGTCGATCGCCCTGTTCCCCGTGGAGTGGCTCTGGTATAGACGCGCCCGAAAAGCGGGTCGACCGCTGTCCCAGGGCTTCACCCCAGCCGCACGGGTCGCCGCGGAGGATGCACATGTCAGTCGCCGACAGCGCTCCAGACGTCGGAACCCTCCTCCTCGAGCGGTATCGCCTCGACATGCGCCTCGCCGGAAGTGTCGCGGCCGTGTACCTGGCCACCGATCTGGCGCTTGGCGAGCGTGTCCTCGTCAAGGTGTTCCCTCCTCAGGTCGTCACGCCCGAGCGCCGGGTCATCAATCAGTTCCGCCTCAGCCGCGCGCTTGCATACCGACACGAGAGCATCGTGCGTGTCCACGACGTGCAAGTGCTGCCCAAGGTGTCGTTCGCGGTCACGGACATCCTGCCGGATGGCGCGCTCACGTTCGACAGGTGGGTGCGCTCCAAGAGCGTCGTTCAGAACTGGGAGGTGAGCGAGATCTTCCGGCAGCTCGGCGCCGCGTTCTCGTTGCTCCACCGCATCGGCGTCCACGGCAATCTCAAGCCCTCGAACGTGCACGTCGTCGACGGGCGCAGGGTCCTCATCACGGATCCCTGGCACGTCCTCGGGATGGACGACGAACAGCCCGCCTCCGGCGTAGCCGCGATGTTCCGCGCGCCCGAGCAACGGCTGGCGCCGGATCGGGACGACCCCGCCTCCGACATCTGGGGCCTCGGCCTCCTCCTCGGGATGGCGGTGGTTCGCACGCCTGTCCACCCAGGGGTACGCCTCTCGGCCCAGGGACCTGGGGTCCCTTACGAGGCGGACGCAGTCTTCCTGCGCGCCACCGACGCCGACCCGCGGCGGCGCTTCCCATCGGTTGCCGAGCTCGTCGAGGCGATCCGGACGGCCCTGCCCAACGAATCTGCGGTGGTCGAGGCGGTCAATCCCGACCGGGTCACTACCGGCGGCCCGGCTCCCGCTGCGGCTGGTGGGTGGGCGCCGGCCCGCGTAGAGCTTCAAGTCGGCCCCGAAGACGCGCTCGGATGGACAGAGTCCGCGGAGGTCGACTGGACCGACGTGGAGACGGTCGCTGAGTGGACCGACCAGGCCACCGATTGGGCGGGCTCCGGCGTCACCACCGAGCTCCGCGCCGAGGGCGAGAGCGCTCCGGCTGACGCGCGCCTCCCCGCGGACGAACGCGGTCCGGACACAGTGGAGACGGTCGTCGAGACGGTCGCCGAGGCGTCGAGCGAGCTAGAGGTCGAGGTCGAGGTCGAGCCTGACGACGTGGTCGTCTCGGCGCTTGTCACCGAGGCTGTGGTCTCTCACGTACCGGCGACGCCACCCACCGAGATCCCGCCCACCCCAGAGCCTCCAGCGGCCGTCGAGCAGTTGGCGCCTGACGCCGACCCCGACGAGATCTCGAGCCCCACGCTCGAGCTTCGCCCGTCGTTCCTCTCCGATCCGGCCCCGATCGTCTTCGACACCAGCGCGTTCCAGCCGGCCCCGGTGGCTGCCGCCGGGCCGTCGGGGAAGAAGAAGAAGAAGAAGAAGGGCCGGGGAGGCGAGGCGCCCGAAGTGCCGGCCCCGACCCCGCCGTCGCAAGCATGGCTCCCGCCCGCCTCGCCCCCCCGCGCCGGCGAGGTGCCGCCCAGCGCGGTCCCACCCGCGCTCCCTGAGGAGACGCTCCCCCCCGAGCTCCCGTCGGCCGAGCCCGTCGCTCCGCCGCAGTTGCCCAGCGATCCGCCGGGCCTCGTACCCCAAAGCTCGGCCCGGGACGGTGTCCCAGCGAACGAGAGCCCCGCTGCCGCTGCCGAGAGCCCCGTGCAGGCGGCCGCCGCGCCAGCAACTTCCCACGCGGCGAGCGAGTCACCCGCGGTGCAGGCTGCCACCCCGGCCCGCGAGACCACCGCCCCGGCCTCGAGTCACGCGCCGGCAGTTCCGGTGGCCCGCGAAGAGGCAGCGGCGGGCGTCGCCGCGTCCGCTGTGTCTCCCCCGCCCGTGACCACCGCGCCCCAGGCTCCGACCCAGTCGCCTGCCGCGCCCCCGCCTGCCGCGCCCGCTCAAGCACCGGTCGCGCCGCCCCGGTCGGCCACGCCCCCCGCGGCGCCGCTAGCCGCTGAGCCGAAGTCTGGGCTCGGCCTCGCACGCTCCACGCCGCCGCCGGCGGTCCCCCCGGCCAAGGGCTCGTGGGGGATCGTCGCGCTCGGAGCTACGGCGGTCATCGTGGGGGTGGGCCTCCTCGTCTGGTCCAGCCGCTCCGGAACCAAGCCGGCCGCCCCGCCCACCCGGCCCACGCTCGCCACCGCGGCCCCCGACGTTCGCGTAGAAGCTCCGCCGCCTGCGCCCCCGGATGTGCCTGCGCCTGTCGCGCCCGACGCGGGGACGCCGGACCTTGGTGGCACTGCGGCCGTCCCGGTGCCGCCTGCACCGGACATCGTCAGCCCGGACGACCTCGTCGCCAGCTCCGACCTCGCTGATAGCTCCGACGTCGCTGTCGACGTGGAGCTCGCGGACGCCCCCGATCTGGGCGAGCCGCCGGACGTGGCCGTGGCCGCCGCTGAGCTGGCTGACGCCGCTGAGCTAGCTGACGCCGCCGCCCAGGCGGATGCCCTCGCCGCGCCGGATGTGGCGTCCGACCTCACCGAGGCCCCCGCCGACGTTGGCGCGCCCGCAGCGCCGCCGGTGGAGGACGTCGTCGCGGTCGACGTGGCCGCAGCGCCGCCGGCAGCCGCTGGCGACCTGCGCCTCGTGCCGCCCGAGCTGCTCGCATGCGCCGAGGGGACGGTGAAGGTGTCGAAGAAGGTCAGCATCGAGCTCGACGGCAAGAAGCAGACGGGCTTCGACACCGTGTGCATCGACAAGAAGGAGTTCCCCGGATCGGGCCCTCCCAAGACTCAGCTCACGCTCGCCGAGGCCGAGGCCGCCTGCGTCGGGGTCGGCAAGCGCCTCTGTACTCCAGAGGAGTGGAAGCGGAGCTGCGCCGGGAGCGCGGGCGCCTACTTCGAGGAGGGCCGTTGCAATGTGCGCGGCCTCGACGGCGGAACCCGCGGCGTCGTGCCCTCTGGCACCTACGGTCGATGCCGGAGCGGCGCGGGCCTGCTCGATATGATCGGCAACGTGGCCGAGTACACGGCGGACGGCATGGTCCGCGGCGGCGACGCCACCAGCAACGGGCAGACGGCCGGCTGCGGCCTCTCGCGCAAGGCGCCCGCCGAAGGGGGCACCAAGCTCGTTGGCTTCCGCTGCTGCGCGGCCCCCACCCTTGGAGAGGCCACGCCGTGATCGGGCGCTACGCGAGGGCCGAGCTCACGGAAGTGTGGTCAGACGGCGCTCGCTTCGCCCTCTGGCTGGACGTGGAGTGCGCGCACCTCGAGGCGCGTGAGCGCCGCGGGCAGGCCCCGTCCGGCGCCGCCGAGCGGATTCGCGCCGCGGTCGGGGGGCGCTTGTCGCCCGAGCGGATCCTCGAGATCGAGCGGACCTCCCAGCACGACGTCATCGCTTTCCTGACCCACCTCGAAGAGCTCGCCGGGCCAGATGTCCGGTTCCTTCATGTGGGGCTCACGTCCTCCGACGTCCTCGACACCGCGCTCGCGCTACAGCTGGTGCGCGCGACCGACCTCATCCTCGAGGGCACGGAGCTGCTGCTTGCCGCTCTCCTGGCTCGGGCGCGAGAGCACAAGCACACGCCCATGATCGGGCGGTCCCACGGCATCCACGCCGAGGTCACCACCTTCGGGCTCGCGCTGCTCGGGCACTACGCAGAGCTGGAGCGGGCGCGCGCCTCGCTGGTTGCCGCCCGCGCCGACATCGCCGTCGGCAAGCTCTCGGGCCCCGTGGGCACCTTCGCGGCCACGAGCCCGGACGTGGAGGGGGAGGCCCTCGGGCGCCTCGGTCTCTCGCCGGACCCGGTGTCGACGCAGGTGGTCGCCCGCGACCGCCACGCGCGTTATTTCAGCGTCCTCGCGGTCCTCGCGTCCGTGGTCGAGCGGCTGGCCATCAACATCCGCCACGGCCAACGCTCCGAGGTGGGCGAGGTGCAGGAGCCGTTCGGCAAGGGTCAGAAGG
>SXGT01382928.1_pt1 | contig 29136 bp, 22 predicted proteins | sample 3176221 | NCBI WGS metagenome assembly SXGT01 (sample SAMN11356862, study PRJNA531348) | freshwater metagenome | isolation source: freshwater sample F1-120 | place: China: Fuxian Lake, Yuxi | collected 2017-12-25 | reverse complement strand
TTCGTCCCGCTCCAGGGTCGCGACGCGGATCCGCTGATGCGACGCCAGACGCGATGCCAGCTCCGACATCACCCGCGCCAAGCCCCGAAGCGCCGCGTTTTCGGGAGCAATCACCGCGAGAGCATCTGGCGGAAGCGCCGCAGTGGCCGCCGCGAGCGCCTCGGCGTCGTGAAACGCGAGCAGGAATTGACGTGCCGCGTCAGGCGATTGCCACGACGCCTTGCCGAGCAGCTCCAGCAGCGCCTTGTCCGACCCCAGCTGCGTCATGTCCTCGAGGCATTCACCTCCCGCCGCGAACATCAGTACGAACGCCTCGACCAGCTCCGCCTCGGTGTACCCCGAACGACGCCGACGCCTCCCCGCACGAACCTCCTCGCTGACCGACTCGCTCACCCCGGCCGCGCGCATGGTCTCGAGAACCAAGGGCAGTCCACCGACGGACGTGACGCCGTCCATGGCTCGGCTCGACTCGTAATCAAACGCCAGCGATTTGCCAGCAGCCCTTGCGTCTATCGATCGTCGCTTCATGCGACCATAAACACACGGACCGCGGCACCAATTCCATGTACTTCACTAACGTTTGGGGACCCGCGCCGGCGGCGTCAGCTCTTTGGAGAGGCTATCGCGGGATTGGGGAAGGTGTCCGCACCCTCCCCCCGCGGCCGGAAGTGAGCTACCCTTCCCGTGTGCGCTGGTTCAACACCGCCGGTCCGAACGACCCCAGCTACCACTACACGCTGCCGCCACTGGCGCGCCTACCGGAGGTCGCGCCGCTCGTGGCGTCCAACGCATACTTCGTGGTCCACGCGCCGCGGCAGAGCGGCAAGACGACGGTCATGCGGGCCTTCGCGCGGGAGCTAACGGCGTCCGGGACCCACGTCGGGCTGTACACCACGTGCGAGATGGGCGGGCCGTTCTCGAACGACCCCGAGACGGCGACGTGCGCGGTCATCGACGCCCTTCTCACGTACGCGCAACTCGACCTCCCACTCGAGATGCGGCCGGATCCAACGCTGGCCGCCAGCTGTCGGGGCCACAGCGCACTATTCACGTTCCTGAGCAGTTGGTCGTCGCGCCTCGCCGCGCTCGGCAAGCCGCTGTTCCTGGTGCTCGACGAGATCGACGCGCTGCAAGACAACGCGCTGCTCTCGGTCCTCCGCCAGCTGCGCGCGGGCTATGCGCAGCGGCCGCACGGCTTCCCGGCGAGCGTCGCGCTCGTGGGCCTGCGCGACGTCCGGGACTACAAGATGGCTTCCGGCGGCTCGGCACATCTGGGCACAGCGTCGCCGTTCAACGTCAAGGTCGAGAGCCTGACCCTTGGCAGCTTCTCGGCCCACGATGTCGCAGCGCTCTACGGCCAGCACACAGCCGAGACGGGCCAGCCCTTCATGCCCGCAGCCCTCGACCGCGCCTATGAGCTCACCCGAGGTCAGCCCTGGCTCGCCAACGCGCTCGCCCGCGAGGTGGTCTTCAAGATGGCCATCGCGCCGCCCACACCCATCACCGTGCAGCACGTCGACGCGGCCAAGGAGCGCCTGGTGCTGTCGCGGGCGACGCACCTCGACTCGCTCATGGACAAGCTTCGCGAGGACCGCGTACGGCGCGTCATTGAGCCGCTGCTGGCCGGCACGCAGATGGCGGAGGACGTGAGCCAGGCCGACCTCGAATACTGCAAGGATCTCGGCCTCGTCGAGCGCCGCGGCCGCAACCTCGAGATCGCCAACCCAATCTACCGCGAGGTCATCCCGCGCGAGCTCACGGCCGTGGCCGAGGACGTCATGGTGCTCGATCACGACGGCGGCCGCGTCTGGGCGCTGCCGGACGGCCGCCTCGATCTGGAGCGGCTCATGGCGGCGTTCGTGGACTTTTGGAGTCGCGACGGCGAGCTGCTCGTTCGGGCTCAGCTCTACGACGAGGCCGCCTGCCAGCTCGTGCTGATGGCGTTTCTGCAGCGGCTCATCAACGGCGGCGGCCACGTCAATCGCGAGTACGCGCTCGGCACCGGACGCCTCGATCTGCTCGTACGGTGGCCCATCGACGGCACGCTCCAGTCCCGTGAGTGGGACGAGCACGCGCTCGAGCTCAAGGTCTGGCGCGACGGCCGGCCGGATCCGGCGACGGTGGCGCTCGACCAGCTCGATCGTTACCTTGCGCGCGTCCGCCGCGACGACGGCTGGCTCGTGGTCTTCGATCGGCGTACCGAGCGCGCGGTCGCTGGGCACATGGAGACCCTCGTGACGCCGGCTGGGCGGCAGGTGCGGCTGCTGCGGCTGTAGGTGGAAGCACATTGACCCGCCTTGCTCCGCTCGCGGGCCCCTGCTAGAAGCGGCGGATGCGCCTGTCCTCGGCCATCGCTCTCGCCCTCGCCGCGTCACTCGTCGCGTGTGCGCGGCAGTACGACAACCCGGTCCTCGAGGACCAGGACATCCGCATCACGTTCTTGCACACGTCCGACATCCACTCGCGGCTCTTGCCCTATGACATGACGGTGCTTGCGTCGGACGAAGAGCTCGGGCTCAAGCAAGAGAACGCGCCGTTTGGCGGCATCGCGCGCATCGCCCACATCATCGAGCGGGAGCGGCGACGGGCGGAGCGCGTGCTGTACGTGGACTCAGGCGACTGCTTCCAGGGCGCGCCCATCTTCAACGTGTTCAAGGGCGAGATCGAGCAGCTCGTCATGAGCCAGCTCCGACCGGACGGCGTCGTCATTGGCAATCACGAGTTCGACGAGGGCTTGATGAACTACGTCAAGCAGCTTCAGTTCGGCTCGACCTACCCCATCCTCGCCGCCAACTATGCCTACGTGCCGGGGAACCCGCTGGCGGAGCTCGCGCGGCCCTATCACATCGTCAACAAGGGCGGCGTGCGCATCGCCATCATCGGCATCGCCAACTTCAGCTCCATGTCGTCGTTGACCGACGTCGGCAACAGCCTGGGCATCGTCCCGCTCGCCAACTTCACGCAGGATACGCGCGGCGGTGTGCTCCAGGAGTACATCGACTTCCTGCGCCCCAACGTGGACCTCATCGTGGGCGTCTCGCACGCGGGGCTCACCGAGGACGTCGAGATCATCCAGCACACGCGCGGCTTCGACATCATCTTCGGCGGCCATTTGCACGTCGCGCTCGACCCGCCCAAGGTCATCCAGGACGCCGAGGGCCGCGACGTGCTCGTGGTGCACTCGGGCGCCTTCGCCAAGTACGTCGGCAAGCTCGACGTCGTGGTGCGCAAGTCCTCGGATGGGTGGAACGGCTTTGACGTCGCCAACCACCGCTACACGCTCTACCCCGTAGACAAGACCGTCCCCGAGGACGCCACCATGGCGACCATCATGCAGCCCTACGCGCTCCAGCTGCAGCAGACGATCGATCTGACGAGCGTCTACGCCTACGCGTCCAAGCTCATCAATCGCTTCGGCTTCGACGGCACGGACTCGCCGCTGGGCAACCTGGTCGCCGAGGCCATGCGCTTTCAGGCCCGCACCGACTTCGCGATGACGAACACGCTCGGCATCCGCACCGACATCAACCAGGGCCCGCTCACCCTGGATACGATGTATAACGTTTTTCCGTTCCAGAACACGCTCACGACGATGTACCTCTCGGGCGTCGACGTGAAGGCGCTACTGGACTACTGCACGCTCCGCAGCGCGGGTCGTGGCTGCGCGACGCAGGTGCAGCTCGCGGGCCTCGAGTTCACGATGAACTGCAGTGACAAGCCCAAGCCCGGGCAGCCGCACTATGACGACTGCAAGAACGCGGCGACCACGGGCTCGACGCCGGATCCGTCATGGTGCTGCGACTGTCCTCGGGCGGAGAGCATCGGCATCGTCAACTGCTCGCGAGCCGACGCGGCGCTGTCGGACGCGACCTCCGAGTGCCTCAAGGACGTCACGTGCATCGACAAGCTCGAGATCTGCGCCACCCAGCGGTGCGCGCGGCGCGACGACAAGGGCACCGCGACCACCGCCGACGACACGTTCGAGGCGTGCAGCCAGAACTGCGAGCCGTGCTCGGCCACGGGCGGCTGCGACTCGAAGCTCCTGTGCGACGGCGGCCGCTGTGTGTGCGTGGGCGGCAAGTGCGTGACCGACCGGGTCTCGTGCAAGGGCGGGCGCTGCTGCACGCGGGAGCCGCTCCAGCCCAACATGATCTACGAGATGGCCACCAACGACTACATCGCCCAGGGTGGCTCGGGCTTCACCGTGCTCAAGTCCAACAACACGCAGTTCAACACGGGCCTCCCGCTGCGCGACGCCGTGCTCGAGAGCATCGTGCGGTCGCCGGCGTGCGTCGAGGAGTGCAAGCTCGACGACGGCCGAACCGTGCTGAACGACTGCGTCACCTACCAGGGGTGCGTGGCGCAGGTCACCGCGCTGTCGGACCGCGCGTGCGCCGACTACAACGTGACGGACCTCACGTACGCGATCTCGCCGATGTGCAGCTTCGACGGCGCAGCCTGCATCAAGGCGGATGACTGCATCGACGTCCAGACGGTGTGCCGCAACGGCTGTGACGCGTGCACGACGCAGTCGGAGTGCATCACGAAGACCTGCGACGGCGGCCCGTGTCGCTGCGTCAAGGGCCAGTGCGTTCCGGACAAGTACACCTGTGCCGGCGGACGCTGCGCCGCTCGATGCGCCTCCGATACGGAGTGTCCGGGCGCGACGGCCGAGGGCGTCGTGCTGCACCTCTGCCAGCAGGATGGCTGCTTGCCGCGGCCCCGTGTGGCGTGCCTGGACGATGGCGAGTGCAACCCGGCCCTGCTCTACTGCTACGGCACGACCAAGGGCTGCGCCGAGGACAAGGACTGCGACAGCAACGAGCGCTGCACGGACCGACATTGCTACGCCAAGCCGGGCGCGTGCGTGGCGGACGGGACCTGCAACGGCTCGACGACCTGTGGGCCGTGTTCGGCCTCCTCCGACTGCAACGCGGGGCTCTCGTGCTTCCGCAACCTGTGCGTCCCGACCCTGGCGCGGTGCGCCGAGCATCGGTGCAGCCCCGTGTGTCAGGACGATACGCAGTGCCCTTCGGGCGAGCTGTGCCAGAAGGGGCTCTGTCGGCCGGGCTCATGCCTGCTCGCGCGCGACGCCGCGACGCGATGCCACCTCCGAAACGAGTCGCTCGCGTCGGAGCGTTGCCTCACGCTGTCATGCCCGCGGGCGGAGGCGGATGGCCGCATCAAGCGCATCCTGCCCCCGAACCTGGAGGACCTGCCCAAGGACATCGATCCCGATGAGCCGCAGGAGTAGCCGATGAGCGTGCGCGCCATTGGTGTGCTGCTGTGCGCCCTGGAGGCCCTGTCGTGCACGCGCTACGGCAAGCTGCCAAACCTGCTGCAGTCGTTCGCGGTGCAGCTGTCCAAGACCGACCCCGCGCAGCCGACCGGCACCGCGGACAAGCCCATGGCCTTCGTCTCTGGTGCAGAGTGTGCCGACTCGAGCACCTGCGAGAACGGCGAGACGTGCGAGGGCGGGCGGTGCAGCCGGTGCTGGACGCTGGACGTCGAGGCGCGCGGTCGTGACGGCGAGCCCTTCGACTTCTCCGGCATGGTCCACGTCGCCGCGTCGCCGGGCTTCGTGTCGGACAACACGGCCCGCACCTCGGTGCAAGCCGGAGTGGCCAAGAGCAGCCGCGCGTGCATCAACCGTACGACCGGCAAGACCAACATCTGGGTGGAGGACGACGGCTATCTGCCACGCCCAGTGACCAAGCCGTACGGGGAGTGCAACGACGGCCTGGACAATGACGGCAACGGACGCATCGACCTGGCCGATCCCGGCTGCCTCGACGTCCTCGATGATCTCGAGGCAGGAGTCACCGCAGCCACCGGCATCTCACAGACCTTGTATTTCGACACTCCGACGGTGCGCCAAGTGCAGCGAGCCGAGTCCATCGCCCGCAGCCCGATGGTGAGCCAGCAGGTGCTCATCAACCACGGCGGCCTGCTCGTCACCAATGTAACCTCCAATGGCTTCTACCTGACTGACATGAGCGACGCGACCGACCCCAAGCACTCGGATTTCCCGTTCGCGAGCCTCTTCGTGTTCACATTCTCGGCGCCCGAGGACGTCAAGCTCGGCTATCTGGTGTGCTGGGTCTCCGGCGGTGTCCAGGATCACGTCGGGATGACGCAGCTCACGTTTCCGACCTACATCACCCACAACCCGGTCTCGAAGTTTGCGCCCCGTGCCGACTGCGACCGCGACCTCACGGCGTACTTGGGCCTCACGGTCGAGCCGGCCGGCGCGGGGACGGACGTCACGCCGCGGCTCGTGGCGGAGGATCGGGCGGACAAGACTGCGTACACCGCGAATGTGTATCAGAACTCCAAGCTGCTGGAGTCTTTCGAGAGCGGGCTGATCAAGGTCACGGACCTGGAGGTCTCGACCCGCTTCATCTCGTGCGACCGCAACCAGAACGGCAGCATCGAGAAGGGCGACGAGGACGAGTGCCGCAACGCGTGCCGTCTGGACAACCTGTGTACGGACCTGGACGGCTTCTTCGAGTACCGACAGTGGTCGGCCTTCGCACAGAAAAAGAAGAAGATGGGGCTCTCCGTCTCTCAGGCCACCGGGTTTGTCCCGCTCTCCATCGAATACCTGGGACAGAACGATCGAAACGGTCTCTGCGACGTGCGCAAGACCGCACTCGGCTTTTTGGAATACACCTGTGCACCGCGGACGGTCGCCTCGGCGACAGGCTCGCTACGCCACATCTACCTGTGCGGTAACGGCAACGAGGCCACCTGTGACCTCCAGCTCTGGATCCTCGATCCGCGCTTTGACACCGACCTCGTCCTGCCCCAGGACCTCGACCAGGACAAGGACGGGCTCACACCGGCCGCTGGCGACTGCAACGACAACAACCCGGCCATTCAGAAGTGCGACGGAGCGACGAAATGAACATCGCGAGACTGCTGGCTCTGCTCTCGGCGCTGGGGCTGCTCTTGCCCGCGGCGCGGGCTTTCGCTGAGCCACCGCCGACCCAGCCGCCGCCGGTCACGGCCGATCCGCCACCGCCACCGCCTGCACCACCGGCTCCGCCTGCACCACCGGCTCCGCCTGCACCACCGCCACCGCCTGCACCACCGCCACCGCCCGTGGCGCCACCACCGCCACCGCCACCGCTCTCGGCACCCGAGGTGCCAAAGAAGGAGGCGCCGAGCGACAATTACTACCCCTCGACGCGCCTGGCGTTCACGTTCGGCGATGACAATGTGCTCGTCGGAGCCGGCGAGACGCGCAAGTCGAGCCCGTCGGCCTTTTTTGGCCAGTGCAACCGCACCTCGCTCGACCGCACGGTCGCCAGTGATTGTTATCGCCAGAACATCACGAACCTCATCCTCTACAAGCGCTTGAAGCTGCACGCCAACTTCCAGCCGGAGGCGGCGCTGGCGCTCGGCATTGATCTGCAGAACAACATGATCACCGACGAAGGCAGCTATATTCGCGCCAACTGGTTCTTCGACGAGACCCACCGCACGTACTGGGCGCTCACGCTGTTTCCGCTGGACTCTGACAGGCTGCGCCTCGGCTACTACTATGACGTGAGCTGGGGCGGCACGGACACCTTCCCGAAGAACTTCCGGAAGGGTCTCGCCCCGGGCCTCCGGTTTGATATGGACCTGGGCTACTTTTCGTTCTTCGTCGGCGCCAAGGCCGCGCTGATTCGCAGCCCGGCCGAGGACGTGCTCGACAACAAGGGCGGCAACACCATCAAGAACGTCGAGCGCACAAACTATGGCGTCTTTGCCGGCGTGGGCGCGCCGTTCGGCCAGAGCGGCGTGCGCATGGAGCTCAACGGCGGCTTCTTCCAGAAGGGGACCAACACGCGCCAGAACGCGCTCGGCGAGCCCATCTACGCCGGCGGCTTCTCCGGGCGGGTCTCGTGGTCGCGCGGCATCGCCATCGGCCGCCAGACCGACATCCGCATCTTTCAGCAGGATCCTGTCCGCAACGCGCTGTTTCAAAAGGAGATCTATCAGACGGGGCTCGTGTCGGTCGCCCTCGAGGCCGAGGCCACGGGTCTCGTGCAGAACCTCGAGGACCCCGATCACACGCAGTCGACCAAGATCGAGTGGGCCGCGCTCGGCCACTTTGGACTGTCGATGAAGGTCGGCTTCTGGCGCATCTTCGCTCACACGATCGTGCGGTCGCTCTCGGCCATCACGTTCGACGTACCGGGCTTCATCCCGTACCAAGCGCTGCCCAAAGACGCCAAGGTGTCTCCCGAGATCATGGGCTCGTTGGGATTCGACTACAACTTCAAGAGCATCGACCTCACGCTCGGCTTCAACTACCTCATCCTTCGGCCCGCCACCTTCATCGGCACCGTGCCCACGGGCCTCAACGCGTCCATCACCGAGCAAGGGCTCCGCAAGGTGGTCATTCGCGGCTCGCGCTCTGGTGACTGGGACATTCTGCCTCCGGGCGAGAACGAGCTGCCGGTCCACATGCTGCGCCTGGATCTAAAGTGGAGCTTCTTCGAGAGCTTCGGCGTCATCGGCCAAATCGGCTACACGCGCGACGACAACCTCGCGAGCGTCAAGCAGGACAGCTTCGGGCACAACATTCGCGTGTTCGATCAGCCCAATGGCGTCAACTTCAACCTCATCTGCCAGGTGAAGTTCTGAGCGCCTGGGTGCACCGACTGGGGTGGCTGGCCCTCCTCGGAGGTGCCGTGGCCGCGTGCGGGCAGGCGTTCGAGAATCAGATGTCCAACGCGGACGCGTGCCGCATTCTGCGCCAGGCCATCGACAAGAAGTGCACCGGTGCCGACGAGATCGACTGGCTCAACTGCGACGTGCTCCCGGGCTGCCCCGGCGGGGTCGTCGATGGGGATCACATTCGCAATTGTCAGCTCCGCATCGAGGTCTCGCCCGAGTGTGCGGATGTGTATCTCGTCGAGTGCGCGGTCGCCAAGCTCGACTGCGGCGGACCGTCGGGGGACCAGGCGGGCGGCTCGATCACCTTCAAGGACGTGTGCAACAACCTCACGACGACGCTCGTCGGCAAAGGCTGCGCGGAGGCCTCGGTCGACTGCACGAAGTTCGTGAAGTGCAAGCGGGCGGCATTCCAGAAGGACGACCTCACCGCCTGCGTCAAGGCGGTCGAGAACGAGTCCGACTGCGGCGCCGCGACGACGCGCGCCGAGAAATGCACCATCGGCTACAAGTACTGCACGGACTGACGGCGCCATGTTGTTCGAGCTTCAGGGCATCAACCAACACTACGGCGCCTTTCAGGCGCTCACGGACGTGACCGTCGCCGTGCGTCCCGGTGTGGTTGGGCTCCTCGGGCCCAATGGCTCGGGGAAGTCTACGCTCATCAAGACACTGCTCGGCATGCTGGAGCCCACGTCGGGCCACGGCAAGGTCCTCGGCCAGGACGTGCGCTCACAGTCGTTGGCCATCCGCGAGCGGGTCGGCTACATGCCCGAACACGACGCGTACTTCGCCGACCTCACGGGCTTCGAGTCCGTGGTTTACGCGGCGCGGCTCTCGGGGCTCCCGCGCCGGCACGCGTTTCGGCGCGCACACGAGGTGCTCGACTACGTGGGCATGGAAGAGGCCCGCTACCGCGAGGTGCAAGGGTATTCGACCGGCATGCGCCAGCGCATCAAGCTCGCGCAGGCCCTCGTGCACGGGCCGCAGCTCGTGTTCCTGGACGAGCCGACCAACGGCCTCGACCCCAAGGGCCGCGAGGAGATGCTCGGGCTCATCGGAGACCTGGGCCGGATCCCTGTCAACGTGCTGCTGTCGTCGCACGTGCTCCACGACGTCGAGGCCGTCTGCGACGCCGTGCTGCTGCTTCAGGGCGGCCAGGTCAAGCACTACGGCCCACTGCGGGACCTGCTGACGACCAAGGGCGGAGAGTACGAGCTCCAGGTCCGAACGGGCGGCCCGCAGCTCAGCCAGGCGCTCACGACGGCGGGATTCCAGGTGGCCACGCCCAACCCGCTGGATCTCGACCGCCTCGTGGTGGTCATCCCGAGCGAGGAGGCGATCGACGCGCTGTGGGCGGCCGTCATCGCGCTCGACCTCCAGGTGCGCCACTTCGCGCCGCTGACGGTGTCGCTCGAGCGCGCCTTCGTCGACCTGGTCGAGCCTGGAGCGCACGCATGAGCATCTACGCCCGCCGCTACGGCTCCTACGACGGTCCCATCGAGCCCGAGAGCAGCCGCATTCTCGTCATCGCCGAGACGGAGGTGCGCCGGCTGCTCGCGATGAAGTGGGTCCGCCGCCTCATCTTGATGGCGTTTACCCCGACGGTCTTTCTCGCGGCGATGCTGTACTTCGGGTTGGTCGTCAAGAAGGCGGCGGGCTTCGACCCCTTCTCCGGCGATATCTTCGTCTATCACTTTCGAACCGCGACCTGGTTCGTGGCCGTCATGATGGCCGCGTTCGGCGCCGCGATGATCGCCAAAGACGTCGTCACGCGCGCCTTTCCGCTGTACTTCACGCGACCGGTGTCCATCCGCAGCTACGTGCTCGGGAAGCTCGCCGCCATCGCCGTACCGGTGCTCGGCGTCTCGCTGCTGCCCGGGGTCCTGCTCGCCATCACCCAGTGGGCGCTAGCCGAGGACCTGTCGCTGTTGACCGCTGGCGTGACGCTCGCCAAGATCATGGGCGCCTCGGTCGTGCTTGCAGGATTTGCCTCCACCGTCATCTTGCTGATGTCCTCGCTCGGCACCTCGGCGCGCTACGTCGGCGTGGGCTGGCTCGGGCTCTTTCTGTTTCTGGACATCGCCTACGGCATCTTCAAGGCAGCCATGGGCACCGACTCGCCGCTGCTCGACCTCATGAGCCTGCGGCAGCAGCTCTATGACGTCTACGACCTCATCTTCCGCGGGGACAGCGACGGCATCCCGGCGCTGGTCTCGCTCTGCGCCATCACCGGCTTCTGCGCCGCCGCGCTGCGGGTGCGCATCCTTGCCATCGAGGCCAAGAACCGATGAGCACCGTGAGCTCCTCAGCCGCAGCCGTGTCCACAGGCACCGTCACGCTCCAGGACGTCTCGCGCTGGTATGGGCACGTCATCGCCCTCAATAACGTCTCGCTCGAGATCAAGCCCGGACTCATCGGCCTCCTGGGGCCCAACGGAGCCGGAAAGACCACGCTGCTCCGGCTGATTACCGGCCAGCTGCGACCGACGACCGGTCAGGTCACCGTGCTGGGCGAGTCGGCCTACGATGGCATCGCCTACCGCCGTCAGGTGGGCTACTGCCCCGAGCACGACTACTTCTACGACGAGATGACCGGCTTCGACTTCGTGACGACGATGACCGCGCTGCACGGCTTCTCCAAGAGCGAGGCGCGCGAGCGGGCGCAGGCGGCCCTCGAGGAGGTGCGCTTTCCGCTGGCGGAGGGCTCGGGCACCAAGCCCATCTCGACGTACTCCAAGGGCATGCGGCAGAAGGTCAAGGTCGCCCAGGCGCTCGCGCACGACCCCAAGCTCATCGTGTTGGACGAGCCGCTGAACGGCGCCGATCCGCTGTCGCGCCACCACATCATGGAGCTGTGCAAGCGGCTCGGGCAGCGCGGCTATACCGTCGTCATCTCGAGCCACGTGCTGCACGAGGTCGAGGCCGTCACGCGCGAGTTCATCCTGATTGACAAGGGCCGGCTCGTGGCCGAAGGCACGGTCTCGGCCATTCGCGACCTCATCGACCGGCACCCGCACCGCATCGACGTCGTCGCGTCGGACGCGCGCGCGCTCGGGAGCGTCCTCGTGCGCCAGGCGTTCACGGCGAGCCTGCACGTCACGAGCGAGCGCCAGCTCACCGTCGAGACGCCGCGCCCCGACCAGTGCTACCAGGGGCTCCCCAAGCTCGCGGCCGAGGCGGGCGTGCGGCTGCTGGGTGTCTCGTCGGCCGACAACTCACTCGAGGCGGTCTTCCGCTACCTCACAGGGTCTCGATGAGCGCGCTGCCCAAGCTCGAGCCGCTGTTGCTCACGCTTTTCTGGCGGCGTTCGGTCTGGAAGCCTCGGAGCCTCCTGTTGCTGCTGCTGGTCGGCGTGGACGTGCTCGGCGCCGTGTTCAGCGGACAGGTAGCCCCATTCGGCTATCGAAGCGCCTACGATCAGCTCGCGGCCGACGCCGTGTTCGGCTTCCTGCTGCCCTTCTCCGCGCTCCAGGTCGGTACGGCGGTCGTCCGCGACGAGGTCGAGTCGGGCACCATTGGCTACCTGCTCATGCGGCCGCTCACGCGTGGCTCCATTCTGCTGTCGCGCTTTCTCGGAGGCGTGGGCGTCGTCATGGGGCTCACGACCTTGGCGCTCGTGCTCAACGCCCTGGTCATGGGACAGGCCCCCATCGGGGAGCTGCCGCGCGTCCTCGCCGCCGCGCTGCTTGGGGCCGCGGCCTACACCGCCGTGTTCTGTGCGCTGGGGGTCGTGCTCAAGCGGCCGTTCGTGGTCGGCGTGCTGTTCTTGCTGTTCTTCGAGCTGCCGGTCTCCCGCCTCCCGATGGTCGCCCGCGCCATCACGATTCGGTCGAACGTCGAGAACCTCGCGGGCGTCGCGCCCGAGACCAAGACGCTGGGCATCCTGATGGACGTCCAGGTCGCGCCCATGACGAGCTTCCTGGTCGTGACCGGCGTGCTCGCGGTCGCCATGGCGCTTGCGGTGGCCGTGTTCGAGCGCAAAGAGTATACGCCGGACGCAAGCGCGTAGCCGCTTCAAAACAGGTCGATGTGCAGGGCCTCACAGCGGCCGAGGTTCAGCGCGAGCGGGCCCGTCGTGGGGAGCTCGAGTGCGACGAGCTGGAGGCCCGGATAGGCTGCTTTGGCGGCAGGTGCGGCAGGCGTGGCCAGGACGGTGAGCCCACCGAGGCGCGCATCGACCGAACACCCGCGATCGCGACCGCTCTGAATCAGGAGGTGGGCCGTGCCCGCCCGCGTAACCTGGGCCGCGATTCGGCGGTCCCCGTGCCGGGTCTGGGCCTGGCGTGCCGGCGCGTGCCAGGGCCGCTGCAGAGGCTCCAGAGTGTCACCAGCAGTCACTGTCACGTCGCGGAGCGCTGGCTCGAAGGGCACGAGCAGCACCTCCCGAGGGCCGAGCCGCACGCGAGTCACGGGTCCCGTGAGCGTACCGAACGGCACGAGGTCGAGCTCGGAAGGGAGCACCGCGAGATGCGCGGTCGCATGAAATGGCGGGAGCGCAGCGCGCCTGGCCAATCGGTGCATCCAGCCAATGCCCATGGACTCGCTCACGTAGAGGCCGTGGATGCGCCAAGGCGCCTCGTCGAGCGGCATGGGGAAGCGCTCGGCGACGGTCGAGGCCACCGCGAGTTGCTGGTCGGCGGTGAGCCAGCCCAGGTGGCGCGGGTGAGGGACGTGGGAGAGCCACGCCTCGAGCCAGACCGCCACGAGGACGAGCGTCGTCGCCGCGAGCGTGCGCGCCGCGGTGACGCGGCCGGGCAGCCACGAGAGCGCTGCATGGGCGCCGACGGCGACGAGGGCGCTCAGGGCGAGGAAGTTCGCATGGAGATAGCGATGGGCGAGCTGGTTGCCCAAGAGCAGCCACTCGACGAGCAGGCCGAGCGCGACGTTGGCGAGCAGCAGGCGCGACCAGAGGTCCTTGGACCGAACCGCGACGACGCCGCCGAGCACGGCGAGCGCGAGCAGGCCGTCGCTGAGCGCCGGTCCGAGGACATCGCCCCAAAGGATGTGCACGTTCTCCCGAACGAAGGAGAGCACCTCCAATGGGCTCGCGGGAGACCAGCCTCGGCCCGCGGAGCCCGCCGTGACGAGCGCGCCGCGGGAGAGGGACCGACCGAGGGTGACCAACAGCGGCGTCAGGACCAGCAGCCCCACGCCGACCGACGCGCCGAGGCCGCGCCAACCGAGCTCGCGCCGGCGGAGCACGAGAAGCCCGAGCGTCAGCAGCGGGTAGACCGCGGCGGTGAGGTGCAGTTGGACCGAGAGGGCCGCCAGCGCGCTCAGGCCCAGAGCGCAGCGCACGGGCTCGCCGCGGCCGCTCAGCCAGCGCTCGGCCATAGTCAGCCACGCGGCCACGGGCAAGATGAGCAAGCTCGAGTGCCAGAGCTGGCTCGTGACCTCGAACCAGAAGGCGGAGGCGAGGAGCCCGAAGCCCGCGAGCAGCGCCGCGTCGAGGCGCACGCGGCGGCCGAGGGTGACGAGCAGGAGGAGCGCGCCGGCGCCGGCCAGGAGCGCGACGTAGGCGCGAATCAGGCGCGGATCGGCGGTGACGGCGAGCGCCGGCGCAAGCACGAGGTAGGCCAGCGGACCGAGCTCGAAGGGCAGCGGCGCGACCGCGGGCGTGGTGTCCGGCCAGTCACCGGCGAGGAGGCGCTCGGTCATGCGGAGGTCGCGCTCATGGTCCCCGTGGAAGGTGAACGCGGGGCCGAAGTGGCCGAGGTCGAGCACGGTCGCAAGGGCGACGAGCACCGCGAGTGCAAGCACGGAGCGGCGCGGCGTCATCGCGCGACCTGGACGCCCAGCAGCGTGACCCGCGCGGGGTAGCTCGACGGCAGCAGGCCCACACGGGTCGCGGTGACCCCGTCGGAGGGCCACACCGGATCGCGCGTGAGGTCGAGATACAGCGTCTTGGACTGGCCCTGGGGCGGGAGCTCGAGCGTGGCCATGGGCGCGTCCGAGCCGGGCCCGACCCAGATCGCCGCCCAGCGATCGTGGTAGCCGGCGGCGTAGCGCGCCTCGGACAGCGCCTCGACGTGGACGGTGAGGGCGACCCCGCGGAGCGGCGGTCCCTCGGGCAGCGTGAGCGCGACGACGGGCTCGATGCTCGCCTGAGAGGCCGGACCCACGGCACGGTCGACGGTGACCGTGACGCCCTCCAGGCGCGCGTCCTCGGACTCGGTGCTCGGGAGGAACGCCACCTCGAGCGGCACGGTCGTCCACTGGAGCGCGCGTGTCGGCGACGGTGGCGGCGGAGCGCGCGTGACGGTCGCGGAGCGGACGTCCTGGACGAGGACGCGGTCTCGGGCGCCCACGGTGCCCGGCTCGAACGGCGCGGGCGAGGGCCCGAAGTACGCGAGGGCGGCCTCGCCCTGACCGCTGCGGCGCGTAAAGGCGACGCCACTGCCGCGCATGATGTAGCGGGCGGAGATCCCGTGCGCATCGCGCAGCCAGCGGCTCATGAGGAAGCGCGCGGTTGGCTCGTCGAAGACGCTCGTGAACACGACGACGCGACGGTCGGTGGGCTCGGACAGTACGGCGTCGGCGACCGCCGCCACCGCGGTGGTCAGGGTGCGCGCTTGGAGGACGCGGGCCACGCCCGTGCCGGCGGTGACGAGCACCAACGCCAGGACGAGCGCCGAGGTGACCAGGCGATGCAGCGAGACCCGCGCTTCGCCCTCGCACACCGGCGCGCGGCTCACGCACAGGGCCACGACGCGGCTCAGCAGGAAGGGCACGAGCGGCCCCAAGAATGCCGTTGCAGCGTAGAGATACCGTGTGTTCTCGACCAGCTCGCGGCCCGTGAGCCCGGCGAGGCCGAGCGGGACGAGCGTCGCGACGGCCGTGGCGATGAGCCCTGCGACGGAGCGACGCCGCGGACCCGCGAGACCCCACGCGAGCGCGAGCGCGAGCAGGCCGACGACGACGACCCACAGCGCGCTCGCCGCGCTGGAGTCACTGCCGACGACGGCCGCGGCGGCCGCGACGCCGAGCCCAATTGGGAGCGAGGCCGCGAGCAACGCCGGGTCGAGGCTGACGCTCCGGCCGGCGAGCGTGTCGCCGGCACCGGACCGCGCCTGCCAGAGCCGCAGGAGCAAGATGAGCGCGACGAGCGCCACGCTGAGCGCACCTGGAATCGCGAGGCTCCGCAGCGTCGGGCGCGTCGTGGCCCAGCCCACGGCGACGAGCACCACCGGCAGCACGACACCGGTCTCCTTGCTCAGCAGCGCGACCAGGCCAGCCGCGCAGGCGAGCGCGACCCGCCCATGACTCATGGCCAACGCGCTGGCGAGCAGCCCGAACGTACAAAAGACATCGTATCCGCCGCCGACCCACTCGACCGCGTGGGCCAGAAGCGCGGTCCCACCGAAGAGCGCGCCTCCGGCGAGGGCGACGCCGCGCTCGAAGCCGAGCCGCGTCCCGAGCAGCACGACGAGGGCCGCGTTGAGCGCATGGACGAGGAGGTTCGGCAGGTGCCACACCCAGGGCAGCACGCCGAACGCGGCGCGGGGGCCGAAGGACCACGTCGGGAGCAGGCGCTGGACGTTCTCGGTCCAGGGGAGCTCGCCTGCGAGGACGCGCTCGCCGAGCCCCAGGTCACTCCAGCAGTCGTGGGTGTAGAAGAAGCCGCCAGCGCCCGGGACGTGGACGAGGAGCGCCACCGTCGCCGCGACGAGCGGGAGCAGGGCGGCGGTCCAGGTCTCTCGCGTCATCCGCACTCGGGCATGGTCGAGTACGGGACCGGCGCGGTCAATTCTGCTTGGCGAGGCCCTTCAGGATCGCGTCGATCGCCGCGATGGCGCTCGTGCGAGGCGTGACGTCCGCGTCGATGGCGCGGCGCAGGTAGAAGCCGTCGAAGAGCGCCACGATGCCCTCGGCGATGGCGCCCGTGTCGTGTGCGACCAGCTCTCCGGCAGCGACCCCACGCTCGAGGGCCGCGGCGAGGAAGTCGACGAAGCCGCGGTGGTGATCCCGCTTGACGCGCTTGAGGTCGTCATTGACGACGGCGGCGCCGTTCAGGACGAGGGCGAGCCGGAAGTAGTCGGGCTCCGAGTCGAGCATGTCGAGGTTGATGGCGGCCAGCTCGCGCAAGAGCGACTCGGCGCTCTGGCCGGCCCGCTCCGGCGACTCGCGCCACTTGCGCAGCACGGTGCCGTACGTCTCGTCGCAGACGGCCCGAAAGATGTCTTCCTTGGACGCGAAGTGGAAGTAGATCCCGCCGAGGCTCAAGCCGGCGATGCGTGCGATGTCGCGCATGGTCGTCGCGTCGAGGCCGCGCTCGATGAAGCAGCGCTTGGCCGCGTCGAGGATCTGGCGACGTCGGACCTCCTCGGGCTGGTGCTTGGCCATGGGGACCTCCTGGGCGACCTGAGCGAGACTCACAGCGGGCGCGGTGCGTCGTACGGGAGCTTCCGTACGGACACCCGAGCGCGGCGTGTCTAACTCAGAGGGGCGCGCGGAGCAAGCGGTCAAATGCCCGGAAAGCCGACGCCGACGGTGAGCCCGGCCGAATAGGCGCCCAGAATCCGACGGCTCGTTTCGCCGAGGCCGGCGCCGCCAAAGACACCGACGCGGAGACGGCCCAAGTCCACAGTGGCCGACGCGCCCAGGGCGGTGGCGGCCTCGCCGTTGTCCGGCCCGCGGATGGGCACCAGGAGGTCGAGCTGCAGCGCAAAGTGCAGCCGGGGAGTTGCGTGCAGCGTCACGCCATGGGCAGCGCTGTAGTAGCCGCGACCGCGACCGCCGGGCTCGGGGGTGCTGCCGAGCGCGTGGCTGGCGGCCAGGGTAACCAGGCGGTGTGGGTCCCAGGCGACCGTCGTGCTGGCCTCGATGAGCCAGCTCGAGCGGCGCTCGCTCGCGGATCCAGAGTCGCGGCGACCGGACGGCGCCGTGACACGCAGACCGGGTGTGACGGCCACGTCGGGACGGTCGACGACCACGCCCCGAATGCCGAGCTCCAGGTCTCCGAAGTTGGTCTCGCCCACCGGGTTGTGGTTCAAGGGCAGCGACAACCACGGGATGACGGTGTGCAGGCCCAGGCGACCTTGAGCCAGAGACAGCTCGCCAGCGAGCGTACTGAGGAGGAAGGGACCCTGGCCCGCGCCGGGACGGCCGCCGTGGGCCCAGAACGTGGACGAGATGGACGTGACTGGACGCGCCGAGAGGCTCCTCCGCGAGCGCGACGTGTCTCCCCACTCGAGCGGTACGGGCGCGGTCGGCCACCGAAAGCTCGCCGCACGCGGCGGGGGCGGCGGGACGGGCGCGATGGGCACGGTCATGTCGGCGTCGGTCGACAACGGCGGCACCTCGGCCGAGCGGCCTCCCTCGGGCGCCGTTGCAGCGGGCTCGGGCTCGGGCGCTTCCGCCGCGTCCGACGTCCAGCCGAGCGTCAGCAGGCCGCGCACCTCGGGGGTCCCCGCGCCGCGGACGATGGGCGTCCCCGCGCCGGTCGTGACGACGAGCCCGTACGGACCCCGCCACCGAACCCCGGCGATGAGCTCAGCGACCGTGTCCAGCCCACGCGCGTTCGGCGCATCCGAGTCCGTTCCGCCGAGGCCGACCGAGAGCGCGACCTCGGCCACGGCGAAGAGCCCGTCGGTGCGAAAGGGCACCTCGGTGCCCACGCCGATGCGCAGCTCATCGGCCATGCGCATGCCGCGAAGGTCGACCCCACGGCGCCACTTGGTGGAGAGGTCGAGGGCCGCGAGGACACCGCCCGGGCTGCGGTACTCGAACAGCAGGTGCGGCGAGACGCTCACGCGGCCGTCGGTGCCGAGCGCGCGGTCGCCCATACCGATGCCCAGATCGAGCTGCAAGGACAGGCCAAAGCCGTTGAAGCGCTCGGGTCGAAGCAGCGCGCCACGGGCGATGAGGCGGAGATCGCCGAGCCCGGCGCGCGAGAGCGACGTGCCGTCCAAGGCGCGACCCTCGACGTGCAGGTCGGCCGGGATGGCGAGCGCGAGCTGGAGCCAATCGGTGAACCCTGCGGCCAGGATGGCCTCGAGGCGAAGGCGATGCTCCAGGAACTGCGGCTCGGGCGACTCGCGGCGCGCCGAGAGCTCATCATTGGCGTAGCTCAGCGAGAAGCCGACGTGCGCCTGCTGATGCTTGAGGACGCGAGCGGCGTTCGTACCAAACGCGCCGGCGTGGTCAATGGACAGGTCGAAGCGCCGCACATCCACGGTCTGAGCCGCGGCGACGGTGGAGACGGCCCACAGGGCGCCGAGGCAGAGGAGTCGGACGATGCGCACGAGGCCGACGGTACCATGTTGTGGGATGGGGTGTGAGGGTGTCGAAGGCCGGCCGCATGGGGGCATGCAAATCATGCGGTCCGGCCTCGACATCGCCCACCAATGGGCGACGTTCGGGATGGTGCACGAGTCGTGCCCAGGTTTCAAGGATGATCTCATTTTCTGTGATCGGTGCACGCGAGCCGATACCCCGGTCGCTCGGGCGATCCCAGTGACGCGCCGTGTCACCTGACAGCGGCAGGAGTGACGGAACTTGGCGGAACTTGCGAGGTGGCTCCGCGTGTGCAGTAGACTGGGCGCGTGTTCGCGTTCACCGTCGCGGTCATCCTGGAGCTGGTCGGCAACGCCGTGCGTGCGGCGCCGCCATTCGAGTGCGCGCTCATGGTCGGCCAGGAGACGCGCGTCGGCCCGGCGCCGCTGGAGCTCTCGGGGTTTCGAGGGACGGCGCGCACCCGCCACGCGCTCGAGCTGTCCGGTCCCGGCCTCGTCGCGACGGGAGGACCGCTGTCGGTCGACTCGAAGCTCGTCTCGCTCACGGGTCGCACCGCGGCGCAGGTCACAGCGACCCTCACGTGCACGCAGCACACTGGCGTACGCGCGGAGCCGGATCTCCTCGCCCGCCATGCGCTCGCGTGCCTCATCGACGGCCGCGACTTCGTCTGGGCGCCCTCGCCGCTGACGACGGTCGCCGGTCACGTGACCCTCCGAGCGGCCGCGACCGGCAACGAGCTGCGGCTGACCCTCGACGCGGCGGACGGCCGCTTCGTCGGCTTGTGGACCGAGGAGCCGGGTCCGATCGGAAACGCCTGGCAGCTCGACGCGCTCGGACATCGGGCCCTCTGCTGGCGGGTCGCGTGAGCGCACGCCAGTGACGCCGCTGGGCGTCGTGTCTTGGGCCGCGCTCGCGCTCGTCCTCGTCGCGCTGCCGCTCGACACGCTGCGCACTGCTGGGAAGCTGGCCTGGCGCGACGCGGCGCTGGCTCTCGGGCCCCTGGCGCTCGCGGTCGCGCTCCGCCTCGTCTGGCTCGGAAGCGACGGGCTCGAGCACCTCGAGGCCAGCTACCTGTTCGAGTCCATCAAGCCGCCGGGCCTCCATGACCTCATCTTCAGCCGCCAGGCCGGGGAGCAGATGCACCAGCCGCTCTACCCGCTGCTCCTCCGCGGGTTGGCGGATCTCACGCTGGACCCCGGCGGGCTGCGGCTCCCCTCCGTCATGGCCGGAGCGTGGACCGTCGCGCTCGTCATGGCCCTCGCCGAGGCGCGGATCGGGCGCGCCGGTGCGCTGGTCGCCGGCGTCCTGGTCGCCATCGCGCCGCTCGGCGTGTGGTACGGGCGCGACGCATCTCCCTACGCCCTCCTGTCGATGCTCGCGCTCGTGGGCTACACGTCCTTCGATCAAGCGCTTACTTCGCAGGCGCGATGGCCCGCCGTACGCGCCGGCATCGCGTTCGCGTTGGCGGTCTACACGCACTTCCACGGGGCCTGGATCGCGGTCGCGGGCGCCGTGTGGGCTGGATCGTTGGGACGCGCCGCGCGTCCGGCCGCACTGCGAACGGTCGCGACCGGTGTCGTGCTCCTGCTTCCCGCCGTGCCGCTGTTGTTCGACAAGCTCTTCGTCAGTGTCGTCGGGCTGCGCGAGGATCAGCCGCTCGTGCGCTACAGCCACGCGTGGCCCGAGGCTCTCGGCGAGGCGGCACGACTCCTGGGCGGAGGCACGGCCCTGACCGGCACGGTCGTGCTCTTGATCTGCCTCGGCGCGGTGGCCATGACGTGGCGGTCGCACCCGATCACGGCTCGCCTCGCCGCGTGCGGCGTCGTCGCGTCGGTCCTCGCGGAGGCTCACGTGCTGTGGCAGCTGTCGGTCGCCAAGGGCATCGTCTACGTCGACGTGCGCCACTACGGCTGGCTCGTCCCGCTCTTGGCGCTACCGGTGGCGGCCGCGGCGACGGCGCTGTGGCATCGGTCCACGCTGGGTCGTGGACTCGCGATAGCCCTCGTCGCAGCGCTCGTCTCGGCCAACGGCGTGACGACGAGCACCCTGCTCCACACCGAACGCCCCGCCGTCGCGCGCGCGGTCGCGGTCGTCTCCAGCCACGCGACGCCGCGCGACGCGATCGCCTTCCTACCCGCACCTTGGTATCAGCCGATGATCGAGCTCGCCCTCTTCGGCCGGTGTCTCGCGCTGACGCATGGCCGTCACCAGGATGGCTGGTGGCGTCGCGAGGACTGCGGCTTCGAGGAGCAGCCCCGCCCAGACACTGTCTTCGGCTTCCCGTGGACCCCGGAGCGCATGCGGCAGACGGCGCAGCGCCACGAGATCGACCGGCTCTGGGTCATCGACATCCGCGATCACCGATTTGGCTTGGCCGCGCCGCCCACGACGCCACAGGAGGCCTTCCATTGCTGGCGCGAGCGCGACACGCACGTCGCCGGCGCCGTTCGCTGGCACCGCGCGCTCGGCCCTTGGGTCACCGTGTGGCTCCTGGATGCGCGCGCGCTCGCGCAGGCCGCACCGCCGCCAACGCCGTCGGCGCAAATCCGCGTCGTCCGAAGCGCCGAGGCCTGGCCCATTCGCTGTGACGTGGATTGACGGAGGGTGAGCCATCCTTACACTGCCGCTGCACTTGGGGACCGGGGACACCCGCGGCCGCCCCGCATTGGAGGACCATGATCATTCGCACGTGCAACGTCCTGCTGGCTGCCGCGCTCCTCAGCGTAGGCTGCGCTACGGCTCAGACCAAGTCGGACAAGGCGGGCTGCTCTGGATGTCCGGACAAGGCGTCGTCTCCCGCAGGCGGCGCGGCGACCGAGCGCGGTCCCGACGCCAAGGGGCCCCGCATCCTGTCCAAGCTGGACGTCGAGAAGGCGCTGGCCGCCGGCGCCGTCATGGTCGATGCCCGCTCGGCCGGTCAGTTCGCCGATGGGCATCTGCCGGGAGCGGTTCACGTCACCATGGGCGACCTCGCCACGTTCGACCGGCTGCCGAGGGACAAGGCGACCATGCTCGTCACCTACTGCTCCGGCCCTTCATGACACAGCAGCACGAAGGTCGCCCGGCGGGCGATCGAGCTCGGCTACACGAACGTCGCGGAGTATCCCGGCGGCTGGCCCGAGTGGAGCGGTGAAGAGGAGTAGAGCAGTCGAGCAGTAGACGTCCAGCGGCCCCCTCCGTTTGACAGCCGGACCCGCCGCGGTCAGGCTCGCCGCACGTGCAATCGGCGCACGGGGGCGAGGGGATGGACATCATGGCGGCACTTCCGGACGTTGAGGGCAAGCGCATCCTGCTGACAGGGGGTGCGGGCTTCATCGGCACCTCGCTCGCGCTGAGACTGCACAAGAAGAACCACATCGTGGTCCTGGACACGTTCCATCGGAACGCGCTCGCAGGGACCGAGCTCGAGGGCCATCCGAACGTGACCATCGTCAAGGGGGACGTGCGTGACCCCGAGGCGGTGCGCAAGGCCGTGGCGGGCTGCCAGTGGGTCGTGCACCTCGCGTCCATCGCCGGCGTGGACACGGTAATGCAAAACCCGGTGCTGACGATGGAGGTGTCGATGTACGGCACCGCCAATGTGCTCCAGGCCTGCCGCGACGTCGGCGGCATCGAGCGCTTCGTGGACTTCTCGACGAGCGAGGTCTTCGGCCGCTACGCCTACAACGTCGGCGAGGGTGACACCACGACGCTCGGCGCCGTGGGCGAGGCCCGATGGACGTACGCCGTATCGAAGCTCGCCACCGAGCACCTGACCTACACCTACTTCAAACAGTACGGGCTGCCCACGGTCTGTGTGCGCCCGTTCAACATCTATGGCGCGCGGCAGGTCGGAACCGGCGCAGTCCATCACTTCATCCGCAAGGCGCTTGGGCGCGAGCCGCTCGTCGTGCACAACGACGGCTCTCAGATTCGGTCGTGGTGCTACATCGACGACATCGTCGATGGGCTGCTGCTCGTCCTCACCAAGCCCGAGGCGGCGGGCCACACGTTCAACATCGGCAACCCGCGGAGCACGCTCACGATCTACAACCTCGCGCGCGAGATCGTCCGCCTCTCGTCGTCGTCGTCGCGCATCGACTTCGTCCCGTGGCCCTATGCAGATGTGGAGCTGCGCATCCCGAACATCGACAAGGCGCGTCAGCTGCTCGGCTACGAGCCGCGCATCGATCTGGAAGAGGGCCTCTTGCGCACGATCTACTGGTATCGGCAGGCGGCGGGGTGAGCCTCGACCGGATCCCGCTCACGCGGCCGACGCTCGGCGACGCGGAGCTTGCGCGGGTGAGCGCCGTGCTCGCCTCCGGTCAGCTCGTCAACGGTCCGATGGTCGCCGCCTTCGAGGACGCGGTGTGCACCACGCTGGGCGTCGAGGCCGTGGCGTGCGCGACCGGGACGACCGCCATCCAGCTTGGCCTCATCGCGCTCGGGGTCGGCCCGGGCGACGAGGTCGTGGTTCCCGACTTCTGCTTTCCGTCGGTGGCCGCGGCCGTCACGTTCGTCGGCGCCGACCCGGTGCTGTGCGACGTGGACCCCGCGAGCTTCTGCGCGACCCCCGAGACCGTGGCGCCCGCGCTGTCGGGTCGCACGCGGGCGGTGATCGCCGTGCACCAGTTCGGCGTGCCGGCGAACGCGCGCGCGATTCGGCTGTCAGCGGGGCTCCCCGTGCTCGAAGACGCCTGCTGTGCGCTCGGCGCGCGCGAGCTGGACGGCAGCTACTGCGGCACGACGACTGAGCTCGGGGCCATCTCGCTCCATCCGCGAAAGGTCGTGACGACCGGCGAGGGCGGGCTCGTGCTCACCCGAGACGCCGCGGTCGCCGCACGCCTGCGGAGTCTTCGCAACCACGGCATGGCCCGCCAGCCCGACGGCAGCATCGCGTTCACCGAGATCGGCATCCCGGGTCGGATGAGCGACCTCGAGGCCGCGCTCGGACTCGCGCAGCTCGAACGGCTCGACGCCATCCTCCAGGGGCGTGCCCGCGCTGCCGCATGGTATCGGGAGCGGCTCGCGCACCTCGAGCGCGTCGTGGCGCCGTCGCCGCTGTGGCAGACCGGACGCGCCTATCAGGGCATGGTGGTGCGGCTCGCGGTGTCCACGGCCGCCGCGCGCGACGCCGTGATGGGGACGCTACGCGCCGGTGGGATCGAGTGCACGATCGGCACGTACGCCATCCACGAGCTCGCTCCCTACCAGCGCCGCTGTCGCGTGCCCGCGAGCGGCCTGGATGGGTCGGCGATGTGCGCCCGCACGAGCCTCACGCTCCCGCTCTGGCCCGAGATGCCCGAGAGCGCCGTCGATCGCGTGTGCGCGACCCTCGCTGACGCCCTGCGGTTGCGCTAGGCTTTGCCCATGAGCGTCACCTTTCGAGAGACGATGGCCGGAGAAGTGAGCCTATTGGAGCCGTACCCGGACGGCCTGACCCGGCGCGTGCCCATCACCTTCACGGTGGAAGTGACGGCCCCGAGCCCCACGGCGTTTGCGACCGGAGCCACGATGACCATGGCCGGCGACGTGCGCGTGGGCGGCCTCGTCGAGTCGGCGCCGCTCGCGGGCACGCTGCGCGTCGACGTGCTGCGCTCGCGGGAGCTGGAGTATCGCTTCCACTTCGACGGCCCGCCGAGTAACGAGGGCAAGAAGCCCGAGTACGCGTTCGTCGGACGCAAGCGCGTCCGGCTGCATCGGCTGCTCAAGACGATGACCTGGCTCGACGGCACGCTCACCCGCGACGGTCGCGCCATTGGTACCGCCACGCTCTCGTTCAGCCTGCGCGACCTGCCGAGCTTCCTGCGCTCCTTCAGCCTCGCGTGATCCCCGAGGCCACGGCCGACACGCTCACCGCGGTCGCCCGAGAGCACGGCGTCGCCGTCGTGCGGCAGGCCGTGCCGGCCGTCCTGGTCGCGGCCCTGCGCCGAGTCGTACTGGAAACGCGCGAAGCGCAGGCCTGGCTCGCCGACGTGGGCGCGGATCCACCGGTGGCGCGGCCCGGGGCGCGGCTTTTGGGCCACGGCTTCGACGATCCCACCTGGATCGCGCTGCAGCAGGCGGTCCAGCCCACCGACGCGTTTACGCGGCTGCGGACGGGTCTGGTCCCGCTCGTCGCGTTGGCGGCCGGCACGCCGGTTCGGCCGCTACTGGCCGATATCCTGCGAGTCGTCTTGCCGCACGCGCTCGAACTCACGACGCCGCCGCATCAAGACAGCCACTACCTGCCGCTGCCGGGCCTCTGGAACGCGTGGTGTCCGCTGACGACCTGCCCGCTCGCGCTCGGCACCATCGCTGTCTGGCCCGGCTCCCACCGCGACGGGACGCGGGTCCACGTCCCGGCCGTCAACGGTCACCCCGGAGTACCGGTCCCCGAGGTGCCGCCCGCCGCCTCGCCGCTCCAGCCAGGCGACGTCGTGCTCTTCAGCGGCCTCACCGTGCACGGCGCGCTCCCCAACGTGACGCGTGACCGAGTGCGCTTCTCGGTGGACTACCGTTACGTGCCGTTAGGTTCCCGTTGACACCCCGGCGCGCGCTCCTTAGCGTAGGGCGCTTTTTTGGAGGGCCGCATGCTCGAAGCCGTCAGCAAGGGATTCAAGAACGCGCGCAATCGCCTGCGCGGCTACCGCGAGATCAACGCGGACAACATCGAGGACGCCGTTCGCGAGATCCGGATGTCGCTGCTGGAAGCCGACGTCGAGTTCAACGTGGTCAAGGCCTTCCTGGAGCGCGTGCAGACCAAGGCGCTCGGCGAGCTGGTCCTCGTCAAGGCCAAGGGCAAGAAGGGTGCGGTCGACGTCTCCCCGGGCGACCACTTCGTCAAGATCTGCCTCGACGAGCTGACCGACCTCATGGGGCCGGTGGACTCGAGCCTCAAGTACGCATCCAGCGGCATCACCAAGATCATGATGGTCGGCCTCCAGGGCTCGGGTAAGGCGACCACGGTCGGCAAGCTGGCGCGGCTCATCGAGAAGGACGGCAAGCGCCCGCTGCTGGTCGCGGCCGACGTCTACCGTCCCGCGGCCGTCGAGCAGCTCAAGGTGCTGGGCAAGAACCTCAAGATCCCGGTCTACGACGAGGGCGCCGGCGATCCCGTCACCATCTGCAAGAACGGGCTCGAGAAGGCCAAGGCCATTGGCCGCAACGTGGTCATCTTCGACACGGCCGGCCGCCTCGCCATCGACGAGCCGCTCATGGCCGAGCTCGACCGTATCGTGAACACGACGAGCCCGGAGAACATCTTCCTCGTCATCGACGCCATGATCGGCCAAGACGCGGTCAAGACGGCGCACACGTTCAATCAGCGGCTGGATCTCGACGGGGTCATCCTCACGAAGCTCGACGGCGACGCCCGCGGCGGCGCGGCGCTGTCTATCAAGGCCGTGACCGGCAAGCCCATCAAGTTCGTCGGTATGGGCGAGGGCATGGACCGCCTGGAGCCCTTCCGGCCCGAAGGCCTCGCCAGCCGGATCCTCGGGCTGGGCGACGTGGTCGGGCTCATGAAGGAGTTCGAGGAGGTGGTCGACGAGCAGAAGGCCGACGAGGACGCCAAGCGCATCCTGTCGGGCCAGTTCGACTTCACCCACTTCCTCGAGCAGATTCGGACGATTCAGAAGCTCGGGCCCATCAAGGACGTGATGGAGAAGCTGCCGTTTGGCGACATGCCCGCGGGCATGAACGTCGACGACAAGCAGTTGCGCCGCGTCGAGGCCATGATCAGCTCCATGACCAAGTTCGAGCGCCATCACCCCGAGGTCATGGTCGACGAGAGCCGCATCGGTCGCGTCGCCGGAGGCGCGGGCGTCAAGCGCACCGAGGTCCGCGAGCTGCTCCAGCGCTTCTTCGGGATGCGCCAGCTCATGGGCGCGGTCGGCAAGCAGCCCGGGCTGCTCCAGCACATCCCGGGGTTCAAGCAGCTCGCGCAGCTCAAGAACATCCAGGGGCTCGACATGGACGAGATATTCGGGATGCAAGGCGCGGGCGGCGGCGACCCGGGCGAGATGGGGCCGGGCGGTCCAGGACAGCCGGGACGCGCCGGCGCGCGACGGCAGCTCACCGGCGGCGAGCGCGAGAAGCTGAAGCACAAGCGCAAGCTGGAGAAGGCCGCACGCAAGAAGAACCGCCGCTAGCGCAGCGTCCGGCAGCGCCAAAGCGACAGGACTTTACTTCCCGGCCTCCGGTGCGATTATCTCGCCGGTGGGGGACGGGGCATGCAACAGACACCGAGAGACACAAGGACGCCGCCCGAGGGTGGCGCGGCCGCTCGCCGCATTCTGCTGGTCGAAGACGACGCACAGCTCGTCAGCGCCATGGCGCGCGGCCTGGATCGCTTCGGCTATTCGGTAACAACCGTCACACGCGTCGACGAGGCGGTGGCCAAGCTGGAGGCCGGCCCCTTCCACGTGGTGGTCACCGACATCGACCTGCCGGGTCAGTCGGGGCACGCGCTGCTGCGGCTCGTGCGCGAGCGCTGGCCTGAGACGCCCATCGTGATGATGAGCGGCGTCGGCGACATCGATGACGTCATCGAGGCGTTCCGCGGCGGCGTGATGGACTATCTGCGCAAGCCGTTCTCGGCGTCGGAGCTGGTCCGTGTGATTGAGGCCGTGCTCGCCAAGACCGCGGAGCGGGAGACGGCGCGTGCTTCACCACCACCGCCCGCGCCCGTCGTCGAGACCGCGGCGGCCACGGCGGCGGCGGGGCTCGATCCCTCGGCGACCCGCGCAGAACCCGTCGGCACGCTCTGGTCGCGGCCCAAGAACCTCGCCACGCCCACCGCAGCGGCTCCCGCGCGGTCGGTCGAGGACATCATCGTCTCGCTCGTCGGAGACTTTGCCCGACAGATCGACGCGGCCGAGGTCGCGCCACCGTCCCCGGAGGCCGCGCTCGAGGACCTGCTCGCGTTGCAGAGCCAGCCCAACCTGGCCAGCTCGCAGGTCGTGCGCGCGATCGAGAGCAGTCAGGCGATCGTCGGGCGCGTGCTCAAGACGGTCAACACGGCGTTCTTCCGCGGCCAGCGGCCCGTTTCCAACGTCAAGGACGCCGTAATTCGCCTCGGCAACCGCAGCGTCCTCAACGAGGCGCTCACGGTGCTGCATCGCCGCACGTTCGATGTCGCCAACGCGGCGTACGCGGCGCTGCTCCAGCGCATGTGGCGCTCCACGTCGTTCATCGCGAACGTCGCGCGCGAGCTCGGCCGCGGGACCAGCTCGGCGACCGGTGACCCAGAGGACGTCTACCTCGCGGCGCTCATGCATCGCGTCGGCGAGGCGGTGACCGTCAGACATGTCGCCGGTAAGGTGCGGCCGGACGCCACGCCCGACCTCCACGCGCTCAGCCAGGCCATCTCGCACCACTACCAGCGCATCGGCATCGCCGTGCTCACCTCCTGGAAGGTACCCGAGCGATGCATCCGTATCGCGGCGACGCACCGCGCGCTCGGAAATCGCGAGATCGCCTTCCTCAAGCCCGCGGAGGTCGCCACGGTGCGCCTCCTCGCGCTGGCCTACTACGTCGCCGACAAAGAGCAGCTCGGCTCACCGGTCTCGCCGCCGCCGTCGATCGATCCGGAGGAGACCATCTCGCTGCTCGGGATTCAGCCGGGCGCCGTCGAGAAGGCCATCCAGTGGGCCCACGAGCTCCTCATGGATTGAGCCCGATTGACCCAGGCCATGGCGTGCGCTACAGCGCGCCGGTGACTTCGACCTCGACAGCATTGGACGGCGTCTTCGCCGTGGTCATGGCCGGCGGCGCGGGGACGCGCTTCTGGCCCGCCAGCCGGCGCCATCGGCCAAAGCAGCTCCTCAGCCTCGTCACGGAGCGCACGCTGCTGGAGGAGACGGTCCACCGCGTCGCGCCGTCGCTCGTGCCGTACGGGCGCGTGCTGATCGTCACGGGCGGCCACCTCGCAGCGCCGACCTACGAAGCCGTGGGCGCCATGGGCGTGCGCCTCGTCGTGGAGCCCATGGCCCGCAACACGGCACCGTGTCTGGGCCTCGCCGCCGCGCTCGTGCACGCCGAGTCTCCCGATGGCGTGCTGGCCGTCTTCGCCGCCGATCACCACATCGCGGACACCGAGGGCTTTCGGCGGCTCGTCACCGACGCCACGGCGCTCGCGCGCGAAGGCCGCATCGTCACGCTCGGCATCACCCCGGACCGCCCCGAGACCGGGTACGGCTACATCCGCCGCGGCCCCGCGCTGGCGGGGAGTGCTGCGTGCGCCGTGGACGCCTGCGTCGAGAAGCCAGAC
>SXGT01494052.1_pt1 | contig 29137 bp, 30 predicted proteins | sample 3176221 | NCBI WGS metagenome assembly SXGT01 (sample SAMN11356862, study PRJNA531348) | freshwater metagenome | isolation source: freshwater sample F1-120 | place: China: Fuxian Lake, Yuxi | collected 2017-12-25 | reverse complement strand
CTTTTAGATGCTATTTTATCCATAAATTCTAGTTTGTGGACTTGTTCAATAATTGCACGCCTCGCTACTTCGCTCCATCTTAGCTCGCTGTGTTTCTTCATTATCTTGTGGATTTCATCTGGTATTGACAGAGTTATATTTGCCATGTGGTTATATGTGAGATATGTGATATCACATATTTAAGCCTTTTGATATAATTTTTTATATTTCTATTCCTTCTAGTTTTGAGATGAAAATCAAAGACATGCCGAGACAGAATAAGTCGAGGGAGAGGTTTGTGGTAGAACGGCACCCGACCAAACTACCCATCTAAACCTTACCTTTTAGTTCTTTCAAACCTTTCACAATTTCAGTTTCTAGATTTTCTAATTTTTGAATAATTGCTTCGGGCTTTTCATACTTAATTTCTTCATACTCTATTTCTCTGTATTTGGAAATACTCAAATCCCAATCTTTATCTTTAATTTCTTTAATTGGCACGAAAAAGTGTTTCTTCTTCCTGTCTGTTTGACTTTGTTTATCTCCGTTTTTTATAAGCTCTAAGATTTCTGGAATATCTCCCTTTCCATCAATAAATGTTCTTTTATCATCAAGGCTGAAACCATCTGCTTCCATTTTGTAAAACCAGACTTTTTCTGTTGGCTCACCTTTCGTGAAAAATAAAACTGCTGTTGAAACTCCTGCGTATGGTTTGAAAACCCCTGAAGGCATAGAAATAACTGCGTCTAATCTACATTTGGTTAATAACATCTCGCGTACTTGTCTATGAGCATTCGAGTTACCAAATAATACTCCTTCTGGAACAATTACAGCACATCTTCCTGAAGGTGCTAGAACATGATACATTAATTCAAGGAATAATAATTCGGTTTTACTAGTTTTTATTCTGAATCTGTCGCTTATCTCTGCAACATTAAGACTTCCTTTGAAAGGAGGATTTGCTAGAACTACATCGTAAGTGTTATCTGATGGTCTTGGTTCTGAATCAGACAGGGCATTGCTTCTTTTTACGTTTGGTTTTTTGATACCATGCATCATTAAATTCATTAAAGATATTCTTACCATAGTTTCGTCAATGTCTAGACCATAGATTGATTCTTCATCTAGAGATTTTTTCTGTTTTGGAGTTAATTTGCTTACACCTTCTATTTTGTTCTTTTCTAGAATATGTTTGTAAGCACTTACTAAAAATCCAGCTGTTCCACACGCAGGGTCAAGTATTTTATCATCTGTCTTTGGATCTGCTAGATTAACCATCATTTTGATTATGTGTGATGGTGTTCTGAATTGGCCATTTTTTCCAGCTGTTTGCAATTCTGAAAGTAGATACTCATACAAATCTCCTTGTGTGTCTTGGTTTTGTTCTTTGATGTGCATATCATTGATGATATTGACTGCTTCAATGAGTAAATGCGATGTAGGGATACCAAAGTTAGCTCCTTTCATGTATTCATTATAATCTTGATTTCCTAATCCTCTCATGAACGGAAATACTTTGTCGCGTACGTGTTCTAAGATTCTTTCAGCTGGGTATGTCGTCCATTCTTTCCACTTGCAGTTTTCATGTCCTTTGAAGATTGAGGTATATTTCTCTCCTGTAAACTCTGCCTCTTGCTGTCTTTTGTTATCTTCATCTTCAAGTTTTTTCATAAATAGCAAGTAGGACATTTGTTCAATGGTTGTAATAGGATTACTTAGTCCACCTGACCAGAATTTATCCCAGAGTTTGTTTATCTTTGATTTTAGTTCGTTGTGTAACATTTTTAGCTTGTAACCTCCAAAATTTCTTTTTTCTTTCTTTTTTGTTTAGAAATCTTCTCTTTTTCAGTCAAATAATTTTCTTGACTTAAAATACTCTTTCCAGTTTCACTTTCGAGTCTAACTCTTGCAATTTTTGCAATCTCTCCGCCTTTTTTAGATACTGTAACATGTTCTTTAAAATTTTGAGGATTCTGCTCTCGTTCTATTTCTGCTGTCGATGCTTCTCCAAGCATATTAAAAATTAATTCTAAATCTGTCATGTGGTCTCGTAAATTTTCATTTTTTAAATCTTTAAATTTTTTATATTCCTCAATACCTTTTCCAAAAATAGCTTTACTTATTTCATTAGTTAAAATAGCAAATTCAACGTTTTCTTTAACTCCTCGCTTTTTCCATTCATCTGTTAAATCTTGCCTTACTGCAATTCCCCTTAGTCTTTTGTCTATCCATTCTTTCGAATAACCTTTTTGCTCATAGAGCTGTTTCATTCTTTCTTGTGCGAGTTCTGGGTTTTCTATCTCCCTGATTCTTTCGTGACCTACCTTTGCAAGCCATTGTTTGAATGGTTCTGCTTTAAAAGAGGGTATCGATTGTACTAGTCTAAATGCTCCTTTAGTAGATACACAGTTCAGATTTTGTTTTCCTCCATGAGTATTAATTGGAAGGAGGGTGGCAATTTGCCCCCACCCTTTAGCAAAACCCTCATCACGCCTCCTCATATCTTTTAGGTATCCTTTTGGATCTTTTGAATCTGTAAGTACTTCAACTATATCAACTGCTACAAACCACCATTCATCATTAAACCACGTTCTTCTAATTTCTTTGTTTTGAAAAATGGCTAATTTATTATTATCTTTGTTCATTTTTATCCTCTTTATTATAGGCATAACTGAATGTATCTTTAAACAGGATTGCAGACTCATTCTTAATTCTATTGTAATCTAATGACATATTTTGTTTTGCATTCTTAAATTGAATTATTAAGATTAAAGTTAAAGCTATCATGAAAAAAACAAATATAAACTTTGTAAAGACTCCAATATACTTACTCGAAATTATTAATGAAACTAACGAAACAAATAGTGCAAATATAGTAAGACTCATAAGTTTATTGTTCATCAACATAATATCATAATGCAAGATTTCAGACAGATTCTTCTCCAACAAGAAGTTTTTATCTTCTTTTTTCAATTTAGCAATGTCTAAATGTATTAACTCCCTCATTTCACTAACTCCCCATTAAAGGCTTTTTGCATCAATACATTAAATAGTTGTTCAATATCTTGCAAGCTCTTTTTTTGTGTTTCTTTTAATTTCTCAACATGTTCGACAATGGAGGCGAAGGTTTGTTGGAGGGAGATGGGAGGGAGAGGAACCCCAATTCTTTCAACCATCTTTTTTGAAACTTCTTTAAATGTTGCTCCAACACCTAACGAATTTAAATAATCTTTATTAAATAATAACCAACAATATAAGTAAATATTATTTAGTTCTTTTTTACAAATCATATTTTTAAAACCTTGATTGGTGCACATTTCTTTACCTGCAATTGCTACTTTTCCAATAGGTGCACGTGTAGTTAACATTACAGTTTCTTTCGGGAATAAATTAGATGCTGAATCTAGTCCTGCTCTGGTTATTTTTCTCTCACTTTCATAATAGTAATAATTATCTCCATCTATTAATTCTGCGGGTGTAATCCAATCAATATCCCCGTTCCAATATTCTTCATTTATTGTGCTCGGAGTAGAACCCGATATAACCTCGCATAATTCTCCAATAGACTTTTTAGGAAAGTCTTTATTCACAAACATCTCATTAAAAACGCTCTTGAGATATTCATCTAGGAGCTTTAGGGCTTGTTTTCTTTTTTCCTTTAGTTGCTCGGCTTTTTCAAGTATTGCGACTATTTTTTCTTGGGTTTCTAGGTGGGGGGAGTTGTTGAGGAATGGCAGACTAATAGTTAATGAATTAATATCTGAAATTCTTATTGATGGATAGGCGTCATCTTTAGACAATTGAGAAACTCCTTTCTTTTTTAATAAATAAAATAAAAATAAATTGTCTATCTTGTTTGAGGACTCTATTATAGCTAAATGATTAACCACATAGGAATCATATTTTAAGATTGCAATATTTCCTGTTTGTATAGACATTCCACTTTTTGGAAATACAATTGAACCTTTTTTATATTTTTTAAGTCTGTATTCTTTAATTGCTAAATTATCTATCTTTTCACAATAATCTCCTACATAAATATTGTTAGTTAATTTGTTTAAATCTCCAGCTCTTACAAATATTTCTTCTCCATTGAAATGCTGTTCTCCTTGTGGTGCTCCTTGACCCGAATCAACTGAGGCAAAATCTCCAAGTGCGACTTCTCTCCATTCTATTACTGATTGGTTAGTTTGTTGTTTCATTTCTCTCCTTTAAAATAGGCATAATTTTTTGTATATTCTTTGCTTTGCAAAATAAATCATCAAATTCTTTAATAGAATTTAAAATGAAGCTTACTAGATTTATATGAGCATTTATTGCAGTTTTTACTTCAAAGCCATCCATTTCAGTATGTGACGAAAAGTTAAGAATGGTTTTGCCGTTTTCTTGGATGCCTTCCTTTACCCCGGCAAGATTACTTTTCTTATTGGGATGAATTATTTGAGACATTTCTTCATAATCCTCCATTACCTTCATCCAAGAGGGAGTATCTTGATCTAGTTTTCTTAACATATCTATTATATTAATGGCTACAATCTTTACATCATTCTCTTTATCTTTGTATTTCTCTCCCCACATAAGTCTATTTCTTTTATCTGGATATTTTAGATAATAATTAAGTGATGCAAGTGTTTCGTAATGAGCTCTTAGAGTCATTGTAGTGGAATAAATATTTTGGAGGCACAAATCAATAACAAAGCTTTCAAGTAAATTAATCGTTCTAGTTAAAATACCTTGCATAAAAAAATGGTATTCGTAAATTATTTTCTGTGGATCGCCTAGCAAAATCAAACGATATAACCCTAACGCGTCCTCTCTTTGTTTTTCAAGTGTTTCTATCCTATCAATTAAATCAATATGTTTAGACTTTAGGCTTTTTAGAGCGATATCTAAAATTTCTTTTCTTTCACTCATTTTCTTGTAACCTCTTTAAGATGTAGACTAACGCCAGTAATATCTAATTTCTTATTTATCTTGAATGTTGCAAAATATGGTTTGAAATTGTCTCCACTTATTATCGTGGTGATTGTATAATCTCCAATAGGTAAATAGTCGTCTATTCCTGTTGGAATATTTGGATATTTATTGAAATAAAAATTTGTGGTGTTATCTGTGCGCATATAAATTAAATCCACAAATTCACTTTCTCCCGGAGCGATGTTTAATCGTTCAACTTTGCTGAAATCTTGCGCAGACTCTGGTCTACTTGCCCATTTTAGATGATAACCTTGAAGGTGAAATGATTTTCCATCTTTATTTTTTATATCTTGAATTTGACATCTTGCATTTTTTGCTATTTCTCTCCCAATATTTTCTATTTTAAATCTCTCATGATTTTCCCACATATTTCCAGAATTTTTTATGACTGGTCCTTTTTTGTATGGTTCTTTTGAATTATAGGTTATTTCTAATTTGGGTTTGAAAAACCAAGGAAGGATAAAATCTTTTAGTGCAGTGAAGAGAATAGCTATGCCCGCTAGTAAAAGAGATATTGTTGTTGCAATATTGTTTTTTATCCATTCAACCATTATACTTTATCTCCGAGTAACTCGGTTGGAATGTCTACTGAATCTGTTTTATGCTGATGAACCCAGAGATTGCGGTCTTTAATGGCTTCATCTATTTCTTGCTTGAGGTTTTGAAGGAAGTCTGTTGAAAGGTTGCTGAGAACTTCGGACTTGTTGCCTGCGTCGGTATGCACGTGCCAAGCAAATGTGTTTTGAACCTTATTGTATGTAATTTTATTTTTTCCTGCAATAATTTGTTTATGGGGTTGTTTTATGTCATGAAGAACGAGTTCACGAAGACGCTCTGATGCACTTGTGTCTAATCTCTTACAATGTAGGAAAAATTTTATTGTTTCTAATTCGGGTAGTCTTGTAGATACTGAAAAATATTTCTTTGCTTCTTTCATTACATCTTCTTTTTGAATATCTTCACCCATTTAATATTTTCAAAGGTCTTATCTATATAAGCATTTCTGCACTCGTCGGCAATTGTAGACCTATTCTTAGGTTGCTAGTAAAGGGCTAACAAAGTCTTTCTTTCTTAAGGGGGGCATTGGTTGAGAAAATTCCTTTCCTTTGGAGTTTAAGACTACTAAAATCATCCATTGATTTCTAAATTCTTTGTACTCAATTCTGGCAGAGTCTAGGCTAGATAGGAACTTTTCGTTTATTTCTGGATTAAGTGAACCGAAAAACTCACTTGCGTCCATTATCTCTATACCAGTTATTTTATCATTCCTGTCTAGATCAATTACTACATTTTCTGAGACTTCTATACTTTCTTTGACTCTTATATTAGCATTACGAATAACTAGAATATCATTTTCATCATCATAGTCATATATCATATTAATTAAGAGCCTCCCAAACTTATAAACCTTCTTTTACTATATTTAGATAGAGTTTTTCTACCTAATGGATAGGCAGTCACTATTCTTATATTATCATCTCTAAAATTAAGGATATATACTCTACCCCTCTTTTTTGAATAGACTACAAATAAGACATAACGTGTTTCTCCTTTTCTTTCTTGTTTTTGTACAAATTCGAGATTATCTAAAGAAGATAATTCACTAATAACCTCTTCTTTAGTTGCGTTTATTCTTTCTAAGATATAATTCTCAAGTTTACCAAAGACGATACCCTTAGGTAAATAGGAAGATAGCAACTGTTTGAATTCCTTGGTGTCCATATCACTTTATCTTTATTCTTTCAACTATATTAATTATTTCCTTAAGTTCTGCATGGGTGAATTTATCGAAGGGGTTTTCATCTGCTAATGGGTGGGTTGTGAGGTCTTTTGGAGTAAGATGTTTATTGTATGCAAAGAACTTCTCAAGAAGACGGAGGAAGTGAATTTGCTGAGTGGTGAGGTCTTTATTGTTCTCTACAATTAGAGCTTCAAAATGTTGTTTGATTAATTCTTGTGGATCTGGAAGGTCTTTTAGTTCGAGAATATTTCTAAGGAACATAACAAAGTCTTGTCGTTTTTGAATATTTTCAATTGTCCATACGGGATTTATTTGAGTCAATGTTTTTTCAATGTCTAGTAGTTCTTTCCAAGTTACCCCTTCCTTAACCATCTTTTTTAAGAGTGGTGTATTTTTTAGATAAGTTAGATGCGGATCTTCATACTCTGGCATTTTGAATGATTCTATACTTCGTGTTAAGTCTGGGGCGTCTATACTAATTAGTCTTTTTCGTTCTGGTTCATAATATTTCATTAGAGGGGCTATCTCGCGAATGAGGAAGTCAATATCTGCAAAAGTTAGTTCTTTCCAGAAAAGAGTTTGCATAACTTTCATTATAGCCTCTTGTTTATTTTTTACAACTTGGAGATTAGAGCTCCAAACGTTTTCTAGTCTCTCTAGTAAAAAGTCTTGTTCTTCACATATTTCTTCTTTGTTATTTTCTTTAACGTAACTAAATAAATCAATACAGTGAGAAATAAATGTCTGAACTCTGCCATCTCCAAATTCTGTGAATTTCATTAATGGTGCAATTTCTTCTTTGAGAGATTTAATATGTTCTTCTAAGCTAAACTTTTTTGAGACTAATTTTTTAATCATCTCTATTTGTGGTTTAACAATGAATGATTTTTGATTTATCTTAGATATGTCTTCTAAAATTCTTGTTTCAATGATATTTTTTTCATCTTGTGAAAGTTTCTTTTTTAGTAAATCTACTTCCTTTGTGAAAATAGTTATTTTTGTATCTGTTGATATGCTAGATTTACTTGCTTGTTCTAATTGGTGTTCTTTAACATTTGAGAAGTCCCCAAATTTGAAGTCAAGTATTCTAAAGTCTTCCTTTACATGTACGCCGTCTTGTAAGGGTAGCCAAGATTTATTTTTACATGTTGAAAAGTTTCTTGTCCCTCTGCCTAACATTTGCCAGAAACGAGTGTGAGAGAAAACTGGAGTTACGAAAACTAGATTCATAATTTCAGGAATATCTATTCCTGTATCTAAGACTCCTACGGATAGAGCAATTCTAGGACTGGAATCTTTCTTGAAACGATTAACTTCATCCATATATCTATGCTTGTCTGAAGTAATCACTTCTACATCATCTCCTAAATTAGGGTATAGGAGTCCGAAAGTTTTTTTGAGTTCTTCTGCATGTTTTACACTTGCACAGAAGAAAATAGTTTTACAGGGTTTATCATCTTCAGTTTTATAACAATGATTCATGAATTCTGTAACAATCAGTTCGTTTGTTTTCTTATCGCTAAAGAATTTAGCAAATCGAGTGCCTGGTACTTTAAATGTCTCTGGGTCCTCGTCTTGTTTTATTAGGGCAGTCTTAAGGTCTTTATCTAAGTCCATACCATTAATTCCTAACTCTAAAACTTTTGTAGAAATTATTTGAGCCTCATATGGTACTAAAACACCATCTCTGCGAGCCTCATCGTAATCGTATTTGACAGTTGGTTCTCCTTTGGGACATTCAAATAAATCATAGGTATCTCTTTCTTCTTGTTTAGAGGGTGTAGCCGTAAGCCCTATCTTTATAGAGTCGAAATATTGATTTACAAGATTCTGCTTATCATAATATGATCTATGAGCTTCATCAAATACAATTAAGTCAAAAAATCCTGGGCTGAAATTTTGAAATTTGTGGCCTTTCTCTGAATCTTTAGACATAAGAGTTTGAACTGTTGAAATGTAGACTCGTTTGTCCATGTCAAAATCGTGCTCTTCATTTAATAGAGTTCTTGGTTCATCTCTTAAAGGACTATTATCAAACGCTCCAAAGGCCTGTTTTCCTAAAGAGATTCTATCTACAACAAATAAAACGTTTTGAACATATCTTGCTCTAATTAGTGAGTCTATTATTCCGATAGATACTCTTGTTTTACCTGTTCCGGTGGCCATATTTATTAGTGCATATTTGTTTCCTTTATCTAAATGATTTAGGACTTGCTTGGCGATTTCAATATTTTTTGAACGGTCTACTATTTTTGGATTTATACCGATTGTGGAAAGTTTTTGTTTTTCTTTTGAAAGTTGTGCTCTTCTTTCTAAATCTTTCTGTGAAAATGGTCCCGAGATCTCTCGAGTTGGATAACCTTTCTCTTTAACATACCACTTTTTACCATTTGTTAAAAATATTGGAATAGTAATTCCTGTTTGAGATTCAATATCTTTTTGGTAAGTTGTTGCTTGAATACTCCCTTTTTCTGCATCAAGAGAAAACCGTTTTGCTTCAATTAAGGCAAGAGGATTTTTATGGGAATCTGTAAGAACATAATCTATGAATCTACCTTCCTCTTTACCTTCACCTTTCTTTATTTCGTATATTCTTGCCTTAAAATCAGACTTTACTGAATTAACTTCTGATTTAATATATTCATCTCTCCAACCCTCATCTTTGAGACGTGAGTCGATTATTTTTTCTCGCGTTTCTGCTTCGCTTAAGTCCATAAATAAAGCTCGCCTTAAAACTATATAAATCTCTTTCTAAATAGTAATCCCGCTATCTTTCGGATTCTTGTCATGTTGGTCCATTCTTCCTGCGATGAGACAATCAAAACACGGACTGATTTCTCCGTTGGCTTTCATGATTCTACGTTTGTCTTGACACTTAGTGCAGATTACTCTTTGTTCCATAATTTTAATTATCTTTTGAGCTTATAAGATTTCTTATACTGGACTAACCAGCAAAACCTGTGCGTAAGTAAATTTAAAGAGGGATTTAATTTCTATTTTTTATGACTGAATTGAACAAAGGTAGTGTTGTCTTTAAACACAGACCTGAAGATTTTATTGTTGAAGAAATGTGGGGCTCTGAAATTTGTAAAATTTCTGACAATTGTGTAGATTTAGAAAACGCCGTTGTTGATTTTGGAAGATTAGATGTTGAAGATAGGAGAGATTTTTTAACTTGTGAAGTTGAAAAAATAAATATTGACCATTTTACTTTAATGTCGATACTTGCTGAAAAACTGGGGAATTTCCCACATGAATTAGGCTGGGCTGGAACGAAGGATAAATGTGCATGGACTTGTCAGAAGATTTCTATTTTCAATGCAAAAATTGAGAGAATTAGAAATTTCTCATTCAAAGGAATAAAACTTAAAAATTTCAAATGGATAAAACATAAAATCAAAGTTGGAGACTTAACGGCGAATAAATTTAGAATAGTTCTTAGAGACGCAGATATTGATGCAATTAAAATATTGAATAAAGTGAGACATTCTGAATATATTCCTAATTTATTTGGAGCGCAAAGATTTGGTTCATTAAGACAGGAAAATGTTCGTATTGGCACTTTAATATTAAAAGAAAAGTTCAGAGAAGCGATATTTGAATATCTTATTGCGTATGGGGAAAGTGAAGATGAAGAAACAATAAGAGCAAAAAGAAAATTAAAAACTGAAAAAAATATGCTTGAAGCTTTGGACTATTTTCCTAAAAATTTACGTATTGAATGTAATATCTTAGAATATCTAAAAGAAAATCCTGGTGACTGGATAAATGCTTTGAGAATTATTGGAGATAAGACTTTACTGATAATGTGTCAAGCTGTTCAAAGCAAAATATTCAATGATATAATTGAAAGAGCTATTGACGAAAAAGGATTGAATCATAATTCTACTGTTTCTCTAATAGGGTATAATTCAATATTCTCTCAAGGAAGAATTGGAGGAATAGAAAAAGAAATTTTGGAGTCTTATAATTTAGAACTTAAAGATTTTAGAGTTTCTGCTTTGCCTTTTTTGAGTTTGAACTGTTCTGTTAGAAACGCTTTCTTTAAAGTTGAAAATATTGATGTTGAAACTGAAAATGACGAAATTTTTGAAGGAAGTAAGAAAATAAATTTGAACTTTCAAATTCAGTCTGGAAGTTATGCCACTACTTTTTTAGAAACTTTTTTTGATTTTAGATAATTATTATTATTTAATAGTTGTTTTATTTTAGGAATAATCTTAAAAATAATTAATTTTCTATAATTCTCATGATTTATGAATTTAAATTTGAAGATAGAGATTCCGCGTTTCTTGTTTTTAATAAGGTTCGCAACGAATATAGAACAAAAAAAGAGCCTTATTCCAGTTATGTAAGATTAAGAACAAATGATAATGTGCTTCTGGCTTTTGATTCTGGAAGAGATTCCATAATTAAATATGCTGAAGAGTGTAGTGCAAAATATTTTGTTAGAGAATTTGAAGATTTGGATTTGTTATTTTAAAATTTTAATGTTTGTGTGCGTATTTTCCTTCTTCGTAATTTACGTCTAAGATTTTTATTTTGAAAATTAAAGTTTTTCCTGCAAGAGGATGATTCATGTCCAAAGTTATGGTTTCTTCATCTACTGCTGAAATTTGAACAGGAAATTGTCTTCCGTCGGGAGTTCCAACAACCATCGTCATTCCTGCTTCTGGAACTTGGTCTTGAGGTAATTGATTTCTTGGAACTTTTTGTTGTAATTGGGAATTGTGTTCTCCGTATGCTTCTGAAGGTTTTAAAGTAAATTCTTTTTCTTCGCCCTTAGACATTCCTAAAACAGCGTTGTCAAAACCAGAAACAACGTGTCCTTCTCCTGCTGTGAATTCAAGGGGATGTTCGTGTCCAGAACGATTTGAAGAATCAAAGACTTCTCCATTTTCAAAACGTCCTTCGTAATTGAGTGCGACGGAGTCGCCTTTCTTGATTTTTTCCATGAGCTTTGCAATTTTGAGGTTTTATAAAGTTGTTGTTTATTAAGACATACTTTCGCAAACTATTCCATCTTTATTTCGATCTAATTTATGGATGTCGTTTGATGTGCCACCACAATAATCGAAAACTCTTTGGGCTTCTGATTGATTTGTAAAATCGTTGCAATTGTATGTGTTCATTGTGCAAATAAACTGGCTCGTTGTTAATTTTTTCCATATCCCTATTTTTTCTTTTTTTGCTTTTTGTTCTGATTTAAATATTTTAGCGCAGAATTTTGTGTCTGGTTCGAATGGAGATGCTGTTCCGTAACCTTTTCTTGCAATTAATTCGTTTATTAATGTATTATTTAGATAAATATATCTTAATAATCTATCATACTTATCTTTTTCAGATATATCTTTTTTTAATTTTATTTTTTTATTAAGAATTGTTGATTTTAAATAATTTGTTGCTTCTTCAAAACCGAGCTCTCCTTTTTCTGGAGTGTTCACACAAATCAGTCTGATAGTTTGGCCATTTTCAAGTTTTATTGTATCTCCATCGATTATTTTTGTCACCAAAAACTCCTCTTGCTTCTTTGCTGATGTGAATGTTATTAAAAAAATGAGCAAGAATATTCCAAATAAATATAATTTTTTCATATTTTTGTAGGGTTTTAGATTATATAATAATTACTCTTTTGTTTACCACAATATTTATTAATAGATTATTTTAGTTTGTCATTATGGGTGTTGAAATTCTTGATTCAAAAAAATTTGACTCTTTTACGTCAAAAGGAACTTCTGTCGTTGATTTTTACGCTGACTGGTGCGGACCTTGTAAAATAATGGCTCCCGCATTTGAGAAAGCTTCTGGAAAATTCAAAGATGTTAGATTTGCTAAGGTTAATGTTGAAGGTAATCAAGAAATTGCTATGAGATATGGTGTGATGAGTATTCCGACAACGATTGTTTTTAAAAATGGAAATGTTAAAGACATGCATACTGGTGCTTTGAGTGAAGCAGAGATTGTTAAGTTAGTTGAAAAATATAAATAATTCTATCTTGAGGAATGTTTAAAAACGATTTTCTGTATGTTTTTTTACAGGAAGATACGACGGCCTCGTAGCTCAGCCTGGCCAGAGCACCGCGCTCTTAACGCGGGTGTCGAGGGTTCAAATCCCTTCGGGGCCATAAGGATTTTGTTACTTGGAAGAAGTTACAAAATAAGAAAGTCTAAATACTTAAATTTTCTAAAAAAGAAAAATAGAACATTTATAATAATAATTTCAATAGTTAATTAGATGAAAAAGAGGCTTTTGCTAAACTTTGTTTATTGGATGCCTGTAGGCCATGTTGTAGAAGCTTTGAAGTATACTAAAGGGTTTATAGATTCAAATAGAGGCATAGAAGTTTATGTAGCTATTAACTCTGCTTCAACTCCTGAATTACTAAATGAATGTTCTTGGATAAAGGGAGTTTATCCAGTAAATGTTGAAGAGATATGGAAATATGGAGAAAAAGCAAAATCCTTTGTTAAAATTCCCAAAGAATGGGATTATATTGTAACAGATAAAAGATCGAAGAAATTAGCTGATTCTGGTTACGAACAAAAGATGAAAAAATATCACTTGCTCGTGCAAAACAATTTTATTGCTTATTGGAAAGGTTATACAGATTCTTGGTACAGCGAGGGTCTGCCAAGAGGATTAAGCTATAAGCAAAATTCAAGAATAAATATTAAAGTTCCAAAACATGCGTTAAAATATATCAAAAAACGCTTAAAAAAAGATAAATTTAGGATAGTTGTCTTATTAGCTGGTTCGGCAGATGCAGGAGAATATCCCACAATAGATTCTTGGATCTATATACTTAAAGAAATTAAAAAAATTTATCCTGAAGTAAGCTTTTACATTACAGGTGTAATGAAATCCGAAAATGGAAGAACTTCCACTTCGGCATATTCTGAAAAAGAAATTAATAAACTCTTTTCGGAAACAGACGCAGTTAATTGCTACAATATTGGCTTGTGGAACCAAATTGCCTTAGTTGAAGAAAGTGATATATTTTTCTCACCACATACAGGATTTGCTTTTTTGGCTATGTGTGTTAATACTCCTTGGCTGGTTTTATCAGGAGGAAATTGGCCAGAATATATTTTTAATGATGTTCCTTTCTATTCCATCCTACCTAAGTCAAAAGAATATCCATTTTATGCTTCTAAGATTAATTTTAAAGACCTTGACTCAAATACGAAAAGAAAAGTCTCTAAAATGGATCAAAAAGGAGTAAATGAAAGAATGCATGACATAATCAAAGGCATTAAGTTATTAAGAAATAAAGCTTTCACTTATAATAAAGCAGTTAAAGAACACGTAAAGAATATAGACAAGGCGGGAATAAATAAAAAAGCTTTGTTTTGGTTTGATAGAATTCAAGATTTTAATTGATTAGATCAAGTCATGTCAAGTTGATCCATTATCTTTTAAACTAAATGGTGACCACAAACTAATTTTTCTTATTTTTTGTGGACACCTGTTTTAACATTCTCTTATATTCTTTGATGAGAAGTTTTAGCGTTGGTTTAATGTCTTTATTATTTGAATATTCATGCAGTGATTTGTAATAATAGATACGATCTTCCAGACGAATATTGATTGGCGGATACTTATGTTTTAATAAAATAAAGTTAAGCAGTAATCTTCCAACTCTTCCATTCCCATCTTGAAATGGGTGAATGTGTTCAAATTGGTTGTGCATAATAGCCGCTAACACCAACGGTTTAAGCTTCGATTTATTCTTTTTGTACCAAGATATCAAGTCATCTAATGATCTTTGTAATTGTGAAACTGGTACTCCCCTATGAACTATTTCTCCCTGTGCGTTTCTTATAACTACTTCAACTGCTCTAAATTTTCCTGCAAAATGCTTTGTTCCTTGAAAACATATTTCATGCAGTTTAAGAATTAGCTCTAAAGAAAGTTCATCTCTAGTATTTCTGATAAAGTCAACAGCTCTTGATACGTTTAAAGTCTCTTGCTCATCTTTATTTTCTATAGACTTGTTGTTTTCTAGAATTTCTTTTACTTCTTGAGACTCAACAGTTGAACCTTCTATAGCGTTTGTGTGATATACAAAATCCTCTGTAAATCTTTTCCAGTTTAGTTCTAAATGATGAATCTGGACATAATTATCATACTTGTTCAGTTTTTCGAGCTGTTTAGGGCTAAGAGTGAAATTGAAGACTTCAGTATTATGTTCTTCAATGATAAATTCAATTGTTCTTTCGGTTTCTTTTACTCTCTTTTTAAGTTCTTCTTGAGAGAGATCTATTCCAAGGTATTTCCTTAATTTTTTTACTATATCTTTTTGACGGTATGAATGTACGAGATAGCATTTTATACTCTTTCCTTCTTTCCTCTTTTCAATAAACATATATTATCTGGGTGACCACATTTTAAATACTTTTCTATTTTGTGGTCACCTATAGTTAGAGACTATAAATTTAGGTAACTGTAACGTTTTCGTTACACTCCCTTCGGGGCCATAAATTTTATTCATTCTATGTCGAATGGATTTGAAAATAAAAATATAATTAACTATTTCTGAAGCAAAGCAAGGAGATTCGAACAAGAGAAGATTAAAATATTTTTCTTGATTGATATTTTTCAAGAGAGGAAAATCATTTTTAAATCTACCTAAGAAACGATAACTCTTTTTACACTTTATTGATTTTTTTAACTAAATAAATTTATGAGATGGATATTTTTAAGAAATTTAAATATTATAATCTATATCTGAATTGTGCAAATTTGTTTAGATTTGTTTAAACTTGCTGTTTCTACCACAAAGCCGAAAAGTGCTCGGCACTTTGGAGTCATTCCGATTCCATAAAAGAATCGGAAGATTTAAACAAAGTTGCTTTCGAGCAACATGCTTAAACTTTGTTAAACTTGTGGTGTGAACCACAAAGTTTAAAAAGCAATTTTTACAAATCATAATTATCTTTAAAGTCATTAATAAATAATGACTGTTACCGACGACCATGCACTCACTAAAACCCAAACACTCAAAATTAAAGTCTGATGATATTAAACAATTACTTGAAAAGTACAATATTTCTGTATCTCAACTACCAAAAGTTAAATCTACTGACCCAGGTTTACCAGAAGGTTGTCAAATGGGAGATGTGATTAAAGTTGAGAGAAATTTCAGAGATAAATCTAGAATATATTATAGGGTTGTTGTATGAATACCGATAAGCATATCCTGATAAAAAAATATTTACAACAGCATTCTTTAGTTGAATCTAACATAAAAAGTTATAATGACTTTGTTGAAAGAAAGATGCAACAAATTGTTAATGAACTTAACGAAACGATTCCTCAAGAAGAAGTTCAAGTAAAATTCGGCAAGATTAGAATTGGAAAACCTAATATCACTGAAGCCGACGGTAGCATAACGAGTATAGGTCCGACAGAAGCAAGATTGAGAAAATTAACTTATTCTGCTCCAATTTATGCTGAAATAAATGTGAATTTCGGAGATAACTCTGATAGCGCAGAAGTTGAAATTGGAAGAATACCAGTTATTGTAAGAAGTAATCCTTGTAATACTCACGGTTTAACTAAGGATGAACTTCGTGCTGAATTGATGGATCCTTTGGACCCGGGAGGATATTTTATTGTTAATGGGAATGAAAGAGTTATTGTTATGGCTGAAGATTTGGCTCCAAACATCCCATTTATTGAAGAGGGTAGAAGAGGATTGACTTTGAGAATGTTCTCACAAAGAGGACCTTATAGGATTCCAACCACTATATCTGAAACTACTGATGGACTTCTTGAAGTCACATTTAGCAGATTGAAGAATATCCCTGCTATTGTTTTGATAAAGGCTTTGGGAATGCTTACTGAATCTGAAATTGCTAAACATATTGGAAGACAAGATGATACTGTTATAGTTAATTTATATGAATATGCTAAAGTTGTTCAACCAAAAGATGCTTTGATGATAATTGCTGAACTTGCAGGAATACAGGGAACTGAAAAAGAAATTCTTGACAGAGTCAAGCAGAGAATTGATTCTTATTTGCTTCCCCATATTGGTCTTACTAAAGAAACTCGAACTGAAAAAGCAATAATGCTATGTAAGTTGTTAAAAGAATTTTTACAATCCAAACATGATTCTTCTTTAAGAAGTGATAAAGATCATTACGCAAATAAAAGAATTAAACTTTCAGGAGATTTACTTGCTGACTTATTTAGAGTGAATGTAAATATTCTCGTTAAAGATATACAATATACTCTACAGAAAGTTGCAAAGAGAAAGAAGTTCTATTCTGTGAAAACAGTTGCTAAATCCACATTATTTACTCATAGGATTGAAAGTGCTATTGCCACTGGAGCATGGATTGGGGAACGCAGTGGAGTCACACAGAATATGTCAAAAAATAATTATCTTGATATGCTCTCATCTTTGCAAAGAGTTTCAAGTATGTTACCTGATGAACAGGAAAACTTCTTGGCTAGAACTTTACATCCAACACATTATGGAAGATTCTGTCCTACTGAAACTCCAGAAGGAACGGAAATAGGTTTGAGAAAAAATCTTGCTATGCTTTCAAGAATATCTACTGCTTTGGACATTGATGAAAAAGCACTTACGCAAAAAATTCAAGCTATGGGCTTAAATGAATCGGAAGGAAAAGATGTTTTCTTCAATGGGAAGTTTATTGGATCTGCTAAAGAAGTCAATAGTTTTGTCAATGCTGTTAGAGAATCAAGAAGAATAGGACAACTCCCATATGATTTGAGTGTTGCAAGTGATAGTCCTGCTAAAACAATAATAATGTCTACGGAAGTTGGAAGAGTGTTGAGACCTTTGATTGTAGTAGATAATGGAGCCAGTAAATTGAGAGATGAGCACCTAGTTTTGTTAGAACAAGGAGCCTTACAATGGAAGGACTTGATTAGAGAAGGAGTTATTGAATATATAGACGCTGCCGAAGAAGAAGATGCTTTCGTTGCACAAAATAATGAAAGTGTTCTTGATAAGCACACACATGTTGAAATAGACCCTGTTGCCATATTTGGACTTACAACTTCTTTGGTTCCTTTTGCAAATCATGACCAGGCTCCACGTCTTTTAAGAGGAAGTAAAACGCTAAGACAATCTCTTGGATTATATGCTGCTAACTACCTTGTAAGACTTGATACGAACTCTTCAATTTTACATTACCCTCAAAATCCTATTGTTAAAAGTTTTGTATTTGATACATTGAAATTATATCCTGCTGGACAAAATATTATTGTTGCTATTATGCCTTATGAAGGATACAATCTTGAGGACGCAACTATATTGAATAAAGCAAGTGTTGAAAGAGGAATGGGAAGAAGCACTTACTTTAAACCTTATGAAGCAACTGAATTGAATTATGCTGGAGGATTGAAAGACGAAATAGTTATTCCTGATAAAGATGTTTCAGGATATAGAACTGAAGCTCATTATAGATATTTAGAAGATGATGGAATAATTTATCCTGAAGCACAATTAGGAGCTTCAGAAGTTATAATTGGAAGAACTACTCCTCCTAAATTTTTATCTGAAGCAAGAGATTTAAGTATACAATCAAAGAAAGAGGGCAGTGTTGCAATCAAACAAGGAGAAGTTGGAATTGTTGACGGAGTTTTCATTACTTCTGATAGTGAAGGAAATAAAATTGCACAAGTAAGAATAAGAGATCATAGAGTTCCTGAACCAGGAGATAAATTCTCTACACCTCACGGACAGAAAGGAGTTGTAGGTTTACTTGCAGATCCTAAAGATATTCCATTCACTTCTAAGGGAGTTAAACCTGACTTACTTTTCAACCCCCATGGAATTCCAAGCCGTATGACTGTGGGATATATGATTGAAGTTCTTGCTGGAAAAGTTGGAGCGGTTACTGGTTCGTTTGTAGATGGAACTCCTTTCACGGGTGCTAAAGTTGCTGATTTGGAAAAACAACTGACACAAATGGGATTCAGTTACGACGGCAAAGAAGCAATGTACGATGGAGTTACTGGAAGAAAAATGGATGCTAGGATTTATATTGGCAATATGTATTATCTTAAACTTGTACATATGGTTAAAAACAAACTTCAAGCAAGAGCTTCTGGAAAAGTTACTCTGCTTACAAGACAACCAGTTGAAGGAAGAGCTCGTGGAGGAGCTTTGAGACTTGGGGAAATGGAACAACAAGCACTTGTAGGTCATGGAGCTTCACTTCTTTTGAAAGAAAGATACGATTCTGATAAGACTACTATTCATATCTGTTCACTTTGTGGAAATGTTGGAATTAAAGATACAATAAGAAATAAAATTTATTGTCCTGTTTGTGGAGGAAACGAAGTTGAACCTATTGAGGTATCATATGCATTTAAATTACTCATTGAAGAGTTATTAGGATTACACATCCTTACTTCATTTGAGTTGAAGAACAAATACGAATAATGGCAATGTCAGAAATAGTTAAGAAACAAGTGAAATCGTTAAGATTTAGTTTGGTCTCGCCAGAACAAATTAAAAAACTTAGCACTGCTAAAATTGTAACTCCTGAATTATATGATATTGATGGATTCCCCGTAGATGGAGGATTAATGGACTTAAGACTTGGAGCTATAGATCCTGGAACAAGATGTAGAACTTGTGGTGGAAGACTTAAAGAATGTCTTGGTCATCCTGGAAGTGTTGAACTTGCAAGACCCGTAATCCATATAAAATATATTCCTTTGATTGAATTGTTCTTGAGAAGTTTCTGTCATCAATGTGGGAAATTAACTCTTGAAGAAGATAAACAAAACAAATATAATCCTACTGAAAGAGCAAAGAAAGCGCGTGACAAGAAAAAATGTCCATTCTGTAATGTTGAAAGAGACAGAATGAAACTTGAAAAACCTACTTCGTTCTATAATGGAAAGAAAAGACTTTTCCCTAATGAAATAAGAGAATTGTTAATTAAAATTACAGATGATGAAATGAAGAAAATCGGAGTTAATCCTAAAACTTTCAGACCTGAATGGGCTATACTTTCACAACTACTTGTTCCAAGCGTAACTGTTAGACCTTCAATAACTCTCGATACAGGAGAAAGAAGTGAAGATGATTTGACACATAAAGTTTCAGATATAATTAGAGCAAACCAAAGATTGTGGGAAAATCTTAATGCTGGAGCTCCTGAAGTTATTATAGAAGATTTGTGGGATTTGCTTCAATACCATGTTACAACTTTCTTTGATAATAATATTTCTAAGATTCCCCCTGCAAGACACAGGTCAGGACAACCATTGAAAACTATCACTGAAAGAATCAAAGGTAAAGAAGGAAGAATAAGAAAGAATCTCGCAGGAAAGAGAGTAAATTATTCTGGAAGAACAGTTGTTTCTCCAGACCCATATCTTAAACTTGATGAAGTAGGAGTTCCTCTTGAAGTTGCTAAAATAATTACTGTTTCCGAAGGGATTACGAGTTTGAATATTGAGTATATGAAAGAATTAGTTAGAAAAGGAGATAACCATCCAGGAGCTAATTATATTATTAGACCAGATGGAAAGAAAAAAAGAATAACTGAAGAATTGAAAGAAGAAATATGTACTGAACTTGCTCCAGGATATAAAATTGAAAGACATTTGAGAAATGGAGATGTTGTTTTGGTTAATAGACACCCTTCATTACATAAACAAAGTTTGATGGCTCACTACGTTAAAGTTCTATCTCACAAAACATTCAGATTACATCCTGCGGTTGTATTTCCATATAACGCTGACTTCGACGGAGATGAAGTAAACATACACTCTCCTCAAACTGAAGAAGCAAGATCTGAAGCTATCACTTTATTGAACATAAAGAATAACATAATTTCTACAAAGAACAACTGTAATCTTGTTGGACTCACTCTTGACTCCCTTACTGGAAATTATATTCTTGGAAAAGATAACTTAGATAAAGCAGAAGCAGAACAATTCTTGTTCAATGCAGGAGTTATATCTAATCTTAAGAAAAATGTCGAAGGAACTGAAGTGTTTGCCAATATACTTCCAAAGGGTTCTGAAATAGTTATTCCTAAAGATATTACTGATGAATCAACTCTCGGTCTTGAAAATGGTTCAATGGTTAAACAAATTGATAAAGCTCAAGGTAGAGATGCTGCATTCGAGACTATAGAAAAAGCTGCTGCTCTCGGAGTGTCATATATAACAAGAAGAGGATATTCTATAAGTTTAAGAGATCTTAATGTTAACTCTAAAGTCAAAGATATTGCTAAAGAAGTTATAGCAAATGCTGATAAAAAAACTGCTGAAATTATTAAAGAATCTCAGTCTGGTAAACTTGAATTGCTTCCTGGAAAAAATGTTGAGGAAACTCGTGAAATAAAAATATCTCAAATTCTTAATGAAGTTCTTAGTTCCGTCGGAAAAACTGTTAAAGAAAATATTTCAAAGGATAGTAGTATTAGTAAAATGATTTTCTCTGGAGCTAAAGGAAGTGCTACAAATATTACTCAGATTGGATGTTGTGTTGGACAGCAAACTTTATGGAACCAACGTATTAACTTTGGATATAATAATAGAACTACTTCTCATTTTGCTAAGGGAGACATTGGTCCTGAATCTAGAGGATTTATTCAGAACTCATTCTTTGATGGACTTAAACCAACTGAATTTTTCTTTGGAGCTATAACTGGAAGAGATAGTCTTATCGATACTGCTTTGAGAACTCCAAAGTCGGGTTATCTTTACAGAAGACTTGTAAGTGCTTTGCAAGATTTGAAAGTTGAATATGACGGAACTGTAAGAGATGCGTCTGAAAATGTTATTCAGTTTGCTTATGGTGGTGATGGAAAAGATGTTGCCGAATTACACACTGGAAAGAAGATACAACCTGGAGAAGCTGTTGGAGTTACAACTTCACAATCTTTTGGAGAATCTTCCACGCAGATGGTTTTGAACGTATTCCACTCTGCAGGTATAGCTGAAGTACAGGTTACTTTGGGAATGCCAAGACTTATAGAAATATTTGATGCAAGAAAAGAACCTTCTACTCCAAGTATGGAAATTTATTTAGATAAAGAATCTAATAATGAAAAAGATGCAAGAAGCGTCGCTGAAAAAATAAAAGAAGTAAAACTTGAAGAAATTTCTTCTGAAGTTAAAATTGATTTCGCTGGTAAGAAAATAGAAATTATGCTTGACTCTGTAGCTTTGAAAACTGTTCATGTCGGTTCTCAAAAAATTGTTGAGAGATTACAGGAAAAGGGATTTGAAGCAAAACACAAAGATAACAATGTCTTGATTAACACACCTGACTTGACTTTCAGAGAAATGTATAAACTTAAAGAAAAATTGAAGAAAACAATTATTTCAGGAATCAAAGATATAGCTCAAGTTGTTGTAGCCCATAGAGGAAAAGATTTCATCATACTTACTGCTGGAAGCAACTTGAAAGATGTTTTGGAAGTTAAAGGTATTGATAATAAAAAAGTCTTTACAAACAATATTCACGAAATTGCTGAAGTTCTTGGAATTGAGGCAGCTAGAGAAGCAATAAATCTTGAAATAAAAAAAGTTCTTGAAAGTCAAGGTCTTGATATTGATGAAAGACATCTTGATTTAATTTCTGATGCTATGACTAACACGGGAGTCATTAAAGGAGTTACAAGAATGGGAATTATTTCTAATAAATCAAGTATTTTCGCTCGTGCTGCTTTCGAAACTCCTGACAAACAATTTGTTAATGCAACTATTCAAGGTAAGAAAGATGAATTGGCTTCAGTAATTGAAAACATAATCTTGAACCAACCAGTTCCTGTTGGAACTGGACTTCCAGGTTTACTTGTCAAAATAACTGGTCCACTTGTTGAGAAGAGAACGAAGAAAAAATAAATTTTTAACAAGTTTTATACAAAGAAAATGGTAAATTTATTTTCTAACATAAAACTTGCAAATCCAGAGCAAGTTTTATAAAGAAGGTTAATGCTAACAAAATATTATACACATGAAAACAATTGACATGCAGACGATGAGATACATGAATCTTCTTGATAGTGTTGCTCGTGTTCACGCCACTAAATGTTTTGTTTACAATAATACAATTTATTTTGCAGTAGCTCCGAAATTATTCTCTGTTGCTTTAGGAAATGGAAATAGAAATGTTTCGTTTATCTCTCAAAAACTTGGTAAGCGAGTAAGAATAATAAGAGATGTTAAAGATGATATCGGAGGAGTGTCAAAATTTATTGAATCTGTTATTGCTCCGACAAGTTTTGTTTCTGTTGAAATTCAGGATAATATATTTGTTTTAACTGCTGGTTCGAGAGATAGAGCTGCGACTCTAATTGGAAGAAATAAAATTAGATTGTTAGAATTAAGCAATGTTCTTGAGTCATATTTTGGAAAAGGTTTGAAAATTGTTTAGTTGATATTTTATTCTTTATTTTTATCTAATTTATTTAACTCTTGAAGAGAATTTCTTTCAAAAATTAAGTTATACATTTTTATATACCTAATATTTTTTTTGCTTCTGATTCAGAATAAAATTGTTTGTTTTACTTAATTAATGTAATTAAGATGAAATTATCGCTAATTTATTCGTCATAGAATTTTAGAAAAATTTCTGTCTATTCAAAATAAGATTATTGAACATATTAATATGATTAAATCTTCTATAATAAGATTTAAAAACCAATTTTACAGAGAGGTTATACTATGGGTTTAATGAATGCGAAAAAATTAATGAAAAACCGTAAAAAGTTTAGATGGAATGATAGAGCTTATACTGTTCGTGAACTTGGTTTGAGAGAAAAAGCTGATCCATTAGAGGGTGCTTCGCAAGCTAAAGGAATTGTTGTAAGCAAGTTTCAAAAAGAAGCTGCACAGCCATCTTCTGGAATGAGAAAGTGTTGCAAAGTTCAACTTGTTAAAAATGGAATTCCTGTTGGAGCTTTTATCCCTGGGAATCTTGCACAAAAATTTATTGATGAACACGATGAAGTTATAATTGAAAGAATTGGTGGAAAACAAGGACGTTCTAAAGGAAATATTAGAGGAATTAGATTTAGAGTTATAAAGGTAAATGACCAACCTCTTCACTTATTGTGGAAGGGTAAGATTGAGAAGGGTAGAAGATGATGAGTTTCAAAGTTTTTGATTTATATGATATGGCTGAAGTTGCTGTTAAAGATAAGTCTCTTGCCCCCTACATAAATATACAATCTAAAATTTTGATTAAATCTCATGGAAGAAATGTTGGGAAATTCACTCAGGCCAAAATGCATATACTTGAAAGATTTGCAAACAGACTTGCTGTTCCAGGCCATGTTGGAAAAAAACATAAAATAATTGCATCTCACTCTTCTGGAAAATATACTAAAAATATGTCTACTATGATGGATGTTCTTGCTATAATTGCTGATAAGAAAAAAACAAATCCTTTACAAGTATTGATACAGGCAATTGAAAATGCTTCTCCAAGAGATGAAATTACTACGATTGAATATGGTGGAGCAAGATATCCTCAAGCAGTTGATGTTTCTCCGATAAGAAGAGTTAATCTTGTTGTTCGATGGATGGTTCAGGGATCTTTCCAGAAATCATTTGGAAAGAAAAAACCTATGGCTGAATGTCTTGCACAAGAAATAATTAACGCTGCAGATTTGAATATGGAAAGTTATGCTTTGAGTAAAAAGAACGAAGCTGAAAAACAAGCTGATTCTGCGAGATAATTATCAATTTATAAAATAATTCTAAAGGTTTAAAAAGCTCTTTTTGTAAAACGATTTACAACACATTGAGAACATCAGTTCTCAAAAGTTCAAATTAACTTTGAATTTGTGTTGTTAATTTAAACATGGCAGAAAAAGAAACAAATTTACAAAAAATTCAGAGATTGACGAGCAACCAATCTAATATTAGAAATGTAGCGACGAGCGCACACATTCATCATGGTAAAACTGCTTTTACAGATAACTTACTTGCTGCTGCTGGAATGATGGCTTCTAAGAACGCTGGAGACCTTGAAGAAGGAATGACTACTTGGCAACATAAAGACGAACAAGAAAGATTGATGACTGTTGACGCTGCAAACGTTTCTATGGGCCACGAATATCAAGGACAAGAATATTTGATTAATTTAATTGATACACCTGGACACATTGACTTTGGTGGAAATGTTACGAGGGCTATGAGAGCTATTGATGGGACATTCGTTCTTGTCTGTGCGGTTGAAGGAATAATGCCTCAAACTGAAACTGTTTTGAAACAAGCCTTGAGAGAAAGAGTTAAACCAGTTTTATTCATAAATAAAGTTGACAGATTAATCAAAGAATTGAAAGTAACTCCTCAACAAATGCAGGAAAGATTCGCTAAAATAATTGCGGAATTTAATACTTTGATTTTGCAAATTGCAGAACCTGAATTAGCTGAAAAATGGAAAGTTAATGTTGCAGATGGAAGTGTTTCTTTTGGTTCAGCTCGTGAGAACTGGGCGCTTTCTGTTCCTTTCATGAAAAAACGTGGAATAAGTTTCAATGATATTTACAAAATTTATGAAATGGAAGAAGAACCAAGAAAAGAGTGGGTTTGGAAAAATGCTCCTTTGAATGAAGTTATTTTAGATATGGCTGTAAAACATTTGCCTAATCCATTGGAAGCACAAAAATACAGAATAACTAAAATCTGGAGAGGGGATGTCGATAGTAAAATGGGTCAAGATTTGATTAGTTGTAATCCTAAAGGCGATGTTGCATTTGTAGTTACTAGAATAGTTATTGACCCAAGAAGTGGAAAAGAACTTTGTGCTGGTCGTTTGTATTCTGGAACTATTCAAAATGGAATGGAAGTTTATTGTAATAATGCCAAGAAAAAATATAGAATTCAACAAGTTTTAGTTTACAACGGAATTAAACCAGAACAACTTGAAAGTGTTCCTGCTGGAAATGTTCTCGCTATTTCTGGATTAAATGTTGATGTCGGAGAAACAGTTACTTTGGTAGAGTCTACACCATTTGAAGAATTGAAACATATTTTCCAACCAGTTATCACAAAATCTATTGAAGTTACAAAACCTCAAGACTTGCCTAAATTAATTGAAGTATTGAGAAAAGTAGGAAAAGAAGATCCATCTGTTAAGATTGAGATTAATGAAGAAACTGGAGAGAACTTGCTTTCTGGAATGGGTGAATTGCACTTGGAAATTATTGAAGGTAGAATAAAAACCGAAAAGGGACTTGAAGTTAAAATGGGAGTTCCAATTGTAGTTTATAGAGAATCAATTACGAAACAAAGTGGTGAAGTTGAAAGTAGAACTCCAAATGGACACAACATATTCTTCTTGAGTATGGAACCACTTGAAGATAATGTTTATGAATCTATTGAGAAAGGAGAAATTCCAGAAGGACGTTTAAAGAAAAAACCTGAAGATATATGGAAGAAACTTTCTGAATTAGGAATCTCAAATGATGAAGCAAGAGCTTATAGAGATATTTACAAAGGAAATATCTTTGAGGATCAAACTCGTGGTCTGGTGTTGCTTTCAGAAGTTATTGAATCAATAATTGATGGATGGAAACTTGTAATTGATAATGGACCATTGGCTAAAGAACCAATGATGAAAACAAAGTTTGTTTTACATGATGCTAAATTGCACGTTGACCATATGCATAGAGGTCCTGCTCAGATTTACCCTTCAATAAGATTGGGAATGTTTGATGCTATGAAGAAAGGTGGAGCGGCTATGCTTGAACCTATTCAAACACATTTGGTTGAGGCTCCTGTTGATTTCATGGGTGCAGTTACGGGATTGATTTCAAGTAAGCGTGGAGTATTGATAGATGTTGAACAGAAAGGAATTGATGTATTCATCAAGGCTCGTATTCCTGTTGCAGAAATGATTGGTTGGTCTTCTGATTTGAGAAGTATGACTGAAGGTAGAGGAGTTTCAAGTTTAATAACTCAGGACTTCAAACAATTACCTCGTGAATTGCAGGAAAATGTTGTTAGAAAGATTAGAGATAGAAAAGGTTTAGCAGAAAATCAGTAATTTATTTTTGTAATTTTTTAAATTAAATTTCTTAAGTTGAAATAATTCGAATTTTAATAATCAGAATAATGATTTGTTTTGTTAAGGATTTATGCTCTCGAGATATCTCAAACTTTTATGCAATTTGTGAATCAATGGAGATAATTTATTTTGAGTCTTTAGAAAATCTATTAAGCTTCTGAAAGTTTTTGTTCTAAATTGAACATATATCTCTCGGTTTTCTGAAGGAACTTCTTCCAATTCCGATACTAATGCTTGAAGGCAACAAGTCGGACTGTCTTCAATTTTTTCAAACTCTAATAATTCGTGACGAACCATGTGAGGGCGATAACTCTTTGGAACTTCCGAAGAAATAAATGGTTTGCCGTTTCCGTAACTGATGAAATATTTTGGAACAATTAATTTTTCAGGATTATCCATTACTTCGTATTCTCTGTCTTTTCCGTCGAAAAGAATAGTTTCTATGCTGTGTAATTTTAAACCCATCAGCATTTTGAATAAAGTTGGTTTAAAAGAGTTTTGTTTTTCTGAAAATTATCTAAACTTATATAATCTTATATAACTCTTTAAGTTCGTATTAACGCGAAGGAGAACATTTATTAAGTTTAATTAAGATTATATAATTATTAAGAGATTAAACATGATTTATTCAACTCACACTGCTCGCCTTCGCTCACAATACATTTTTAGGGATAAAATTTAACATGGGCATAAAAACATTTAATGTAGATGATGAAGTTTACAAGCAATTTTCTGAATACTGCAAGAAACACGGGATTTCTATGAGTAAAAGAGTTGAACATTTTATCCGTGATGAAATTTTAAAGATTAAGAATAAAACTGACTTGAAAAAAAATATTTCTGAACATAAGGAAATTTCTGTTGAGAAGCATACTTTTAGTCGATACTGTTAAACTGCTGTTTAACAGATACTCCTAAATCTAACGATTTAGTCGTTATTGTTGATAACTTATTTGTAAAGATTTATTAAGAATAGAGATTATTTTCTCATATGACTAAACAATATTATCGTTTAGGTAAAGAGGATAAAACGACTCAAATTTTTAGACTCAAAGAGAAGGAGACACAAAGTAGATTGGAGACTAAACGAGAAATTACAGATTACCTAACGGGCTTGGAAAATCAAAGCGAAGAGGAAATGGCCCAAAGAGAAGGAGACACAAGTGAAATTTTATATTTGGGTGATGGAGAAGACTTGAAAAAATATAGCTTATAATTAAGCAAACTTTTCTATCTTAAAAGAAATATCTTTTTCTGTTAATTCTTGAATTTTCCAGACTCTCTTGGAGCCGTTTGAAGCTTTAAGAACAAGATGGGTTATCTTGAATTCTCCGTCGGTGTTTGCAATCATATTGTAAGTTCCTTCTTCTACGATTAATTCATCGCCTTTTTCCATATTTTATTTTGAGAATAAATTGTTTAAATATATTTGTGTTGTTTTTGTTTTATATGCAAAAAGATTAAATAGTAAATTCTTACAAATTTGATAGTAGGTCTTTGCTGAAAACGCATGAACATTAATTTAAGAGAATATGTTTGCAGAAACCCTAATGAACTTACTGATTTATTGGAAGGTAGTGCTGAAGAAGTAATTAGAATTCTTGAAAGATTTAATCGTGGGGAATTTTATAAAAAAAGTTATCTTGCTGAAACTAAAACTCCTGCGAGAATGGTGGAATATATTTCTCTTCTTTCTCGAGCTGGCCTCGATATTGGGAAGGGAGATTCTGATTTTGGATATCGCATGCCTTTGCCTGAAAAAAAAGATACGCATAGAGATTTGATTATATTTAGAAGAAATTGAGATTTGTCTGACGACAACATGCATAAATCTTCCCATAACGAAATGTTTATATACCCTCAAAAATAAAACACATTACTTAACATGGCAAAAACAAAACCAACAATTAATGTCGCATTCGTCGGTCACGTAGACCACGGAAAAAGCACTACTATCGGTAGATTGATGTTCGATGCAGGTGCAATTCCTCAACAGGAAATTGACAAGCTTAAAGCAATTGCTAAAGAACATGGTAAAGCTGGATTTGAATTCGCTTATGTTATGGACAAATTCAAAGAAGAGAGAGAAAGAGGAGTTACAATTGATCTTTCTTATCAGAAATTAATTACTAACAAATATGAAGTTACAATAATTGACGCTCCTGGGCACAAAGACTTTATTAAAAACATGATTACTGGAGCTTCACAATCTGACGCTGCTTTCTTAACAGTTGCAGCTGCTGAAGGAGTTCAGCCACAGACAAAAGAACACGCTTGGCTTTTGAAAACTATGGGTGTTAAACAAATTGCAGTAGTTATTAATAAAATGGATACTGTTGAATGGAAAGAAGATGCTTACAAGAAAGTTGTTGCTGATGTTTCTGCTGTTTTGAAGATGGCTGGTTACAAAGTT
>SXGT01082459.1_pt1 | contig 29137 bp, 26 predicted proteins | sample 3176221 | NCBI WGS metagenome assembly SXGT01 (sample SAMN11356862, study PRJNA531348) | freshwater metagenome | isolation source: freshwater sample F1-120 | place: China: Fuxian Lake, Yuxi | collected 2017-12-25 | reverse complement strand
CGTCGAGGTGGTTGGTGGGCTCATCGAGCAGCAACAGATCAGGACGCGACAGCAATAGACGACATAACGCAACCCGTCGGCGTTCACCTCCCGAGAGTGTCGTGACATCGGCGTCATCCGGAGGGCAACGCAACGCATCCATTGCGATGTCGAGGGTCCTGTCAATTTCCCAGCCGTTGGCGGCGTCGATCGTGTCTTGGAGGGTCGCCTGTTCCGCAAGCAATTTGTCGAAGTCGGCGTCGGGTTCGCCCATCGCGTTGCATACTTCATCGAAACGTTGGAGTGCATCTTTCAGTTCCCCGAGCCCGTCCATCACGTTTTCGCGCACAGTTTTGGAGGCATCGAGTTCGGGCTCTTGTTGCAAGAATCCAACGGAAAACCCGGGCGTGAGGCGGACCTCACCTTGGTAGCCGTCGTCAACGCCAGCCATGATTCGTAACAGTGTCGATTTGCCCGACCCATTGGAGCCCAAAACACCAATTTTTGCTCCCGGATACATCGAGATATTGATGCCTCGCAGGATTTCACGATCCGGCGGAACGACCCGCCGCAACTTGTGCATTGTGATGATGAACTGAGGAGCCATAACCAACGACCGTAGCAGCGACCCTCGAAACGACCCAGTAAGTTCGAGCCTATGACGGACCCTGATCCCATCGAATTTGCTGCTCGGATTACCACCGCGTATGCCACCACTGGGCCGGCGCTCGACCTCGGACGAGGCATCGTCAATGGAGCATTGATCCCGGCTGCGATCGTGCAACTACCCATTTCGATGATGACTCGCCACGGCCTGATCGCGGGCGCAACCGGAACCGGCAAAACCAAGACCTTGCAACTGCTCGTTGAACAACTCAGCGACGCCGGAGTTCCAACCTTCTCCGCCGACATCAAAGGCGACCTCACCGGACTTTCGCAACCGGGCGAACCACACCAGAAGCTGGCCGAACGTGTCGCCAACCTCAAATTGCAGTGGGCGCCATCGGGCAAGCCGGTGTCGCTATTGAGCCTCGGAGGCATCGGAGCCGGGGTTCCGGTTCGAGCCGCGGTGTCGTCGTTCGGGCCGACGCTGCTGGCCAAAGTTCTTGGGGCTAACGACACCCAACGCTCGGCCCTCAGCATGGTGTTTCACTACGCCGATTCCGCACAATTGGCCTTGCTAGATCTCGATGATGTGCGAGCGGTACTCCAACATCTCACGAGCGAAGTTGGGAAAACAGAACGCGAACTGTTGGGTGGCCTATCGAAACAAACTGCAGGCGTGCTCTTGCGCAAGATCGTGGAATTGCAAGATCAGGGCGCAGACGATTTCTTCGGAGAACCAGAGCTCGACATCGCCGATCTCATGCGCACAATGCCAGATGGCAAGGGCGTGGCAACCTTGCTGGAACTCACAGCAGTACAAGATCGTCCCAAACTGTTCTCCACATTTCTGATGTGGTTGCTTGGCGAATTGTTCGAACATCTGCCTGAAGTTGGCGACCTTGACAAACCAAAATTGGTCTTCTTCTTCGACGAAGCGCACTTGCTCTTCAACGACGCCCCGAAAGACTTCATAGAACAAGTGGCCCAGACAGTTCGTTTGATTCGTTCCAAAGGCGTTGGCGTTTTCTTCATCACGCAGCTCCCCGACGACGTGCCAAATGACGTATTGGCGCAACTGGGAAATCGAATTCAGCATGCGTTGCGAGCGTTCACACCGCGTGATGCCAAGGCGCTGAAGGCCGCAGTCACCACCTATCCGAAAACCCCCGACTACGACCTCGAAGAATCACTCACCCAGTTGGGTATTGGAGAGGCTGTCGTCACGACACTCTCGGAGCGCGGCGCGCCGACACCCGTCGTTTGGACGAGAATGCGCCCACCATCCTCGCTCATGGCCGCGATTGCACCCGATGCGATTGCGGCAGCAGTGCAGTCCGACCCACTGCTGGCGAAGTATGCCACTGAAGTCAACCGCGATTCGGCCCGTGAAATCCTGACTGCAAAGCTCGCGCCTCCTGTTCCATCGATTCCGCCGCCGCCCCCGCCCCCGCCTGCGCCCCTGCCAGCACCTGGCACACCTGATCTCCAAACGCCACCACAACGAACGCCTGAGCAACGTGCCCCCGAACAACGCGAACCCCAGCGCCCGCGCGGATCGGGCAAAGGCGACGACAACCCGATCACCGACTTTCTGAGTTCACGCGAGGGTCGTGCCACGGTGAATACGGTATTGCGCGGCGTATTTGGGCTCTTGAAGAAGCGATGATCATGAAACAATCTCGGGTGTATCAAGTCTGCGACACTTACATGGACCAGTACGCAGTTCTCGATCCGAACTTCGCGGCCGAAAGCGGTGTTCGCAGCAACGTGGATGAACTGACCGATCTATCTCCCGACGGCCACGATGCCCGCCACGCACTGGATCGTTCCACCCTCAGCGAAATCGAAGTGACACCGATCGGTGGCGATCGTGATCGCGTTGCCGCGGGGCTGCTGCGAGAGCGGCTGCAAGTGAACAACGATCGCCACGATCTCGGTGAACACTTACGAGATTTGCGAACCCTCGGGAGCGCGATGCAGGGAGTGCGCGAAACATTCGACCTGATGGCGTACAGCAACGACAACGATTGGGAGGTTGCAGCACGCCGGATGCGAGCTGTTCCCGCGGCGCTGGCAGGGTTCCAGCAATCACTGGAAGTTGGCGTTGCGCGAGGTCTCGTTGCGGCATCCCGTCAAGCCAACGTCTGCGCCCGCCAAGCCCGAAGTTGGGGCGGAGTCGAAGGTGATGACGCACCCTATTTCCAAGCACTCGCGCAAAAGTGTGGGAGCGGCTCGGCATCGCTGCAAAACGAGGTTCAGGCCGCGGCTGCCGCGGCGACGAGCGCGTTCGCAACTCTCGCTTCCTACCTGAGCGACTCGTATCTCCAAAGTACGAACCCGCATGATGCAGTCGGCCTCGAACGATACGCAGTAGAGGCACGGAGCCACTGCGGAATCGAACTCGACCTCCGCGAGACCTACGAATGGGGTTGGGATGAACTTGCAAGGCTCGAAGCCGATATAAGCGAATGCTGCAACCGTATTCTCCCCGGCGAACCGTACGCTGCAGTTGTCGCGCACTTGGAACAAGATGAGGCACGAGTCCTGCACGGTGTCGACAATCTGATGCGATGGCTCCAAGATCTCATTGACCAAAGCATTTCCGATCTCAACGGGACCCACTTCGATATCGCTCCCGCGATGCAGCAATGCGAGGCGATGGTCGCGCCGCCCGGTGGGGCCGCCGCGATGTACTACACACCTCCGTCGCATGATTTTTCGCGTCCGGGACGCACTTGGTATCCAACGATGGGAAATACGCGGTTTCCGAAATGGCGCGAGGTTTCGATCTGCTACCACGAAGCCGTACCTGGACATCATTTGCAACTCGCGCTCGTGCGTCATTTGTCAGATCAGCTTTCCAAGTACCAACGCCTCCTCGGTTGGGTTTCGGGGCACGGCGAAGGCTGGGCGTTGTACGCAGAGCGGCTCATGAGCGAGTTGGGCTACCTCGATGATCCGGCCTACGAATTGGGGATGCTCGCGGCCCAGGCAATGAGGGCAGTCCGTGTCATCGTCGACATTGGTATGCATCTCGAACTGCCAATTCCTCAAGGCGAGGGCCCATTCGGAGGCCAACGATGGACGCCAGAGATTGCCTTGCCATTCGTCATCGAACGATCGCGCTTCCCCGAAAAGTTCATGACCTCGGAGGTCGACCGGTATCTCGGATTGCCAGGCCAAGCGATCAGCTACAAAGTTGGTGAACGCGTGTGGTTGGATTCCCGGGACGACGCGAAGCGGCGGCACGGCGCCAGCTTCGACTTGAAACGATGGCATGCCTACGGGCTGCAACTCGGCCCAGTTGGTCTCGCAACCTTGACAGCCGAAATGGCGCGCTTCTAAAGACGACTACCCGCGCCGCAAAATGCTGACCATCTCGACATGCGACGTGTGGGGGAACTGATCAACGGGCTGTACCGACTCAAGTGTGAATCCCAGACCCGTGAGCGCGCGCAAATCGCGCGCTCCGGCAGCAGGTTCGCAACTGATCAACACGACCATCGCAGGATCCGCATCGTTGACTACGCGCACCCCACCAGCGCCCAACCCATCACGCGGCGGGTCGGCAATCACCACGTCGCAATCGCCTAAGTCGGCCGACTCGACCTTGGCGCACACAACAATTGCACCGCGTGCGCCACGCCCCGACAAATTGCTTTTGGCGTCGCGCGCCGCCGCCCGGCTGGCCTCGATCGCGATGATCGAATCGGCGTCGATAAACGCACCAAAAAGACCGACGCCAGCGTACATATCGGCGACCCGGTGTAGGTGACCAAGGGGAGCAACTGCAGCTTGGACAAGCCCAACCAACACTTCGGGTGAGTGCACGTGACTTTGGAAAAATGATCCACCCGAAATTCGAAATCGACGATCTCGAACGAGCGCACTGAAATGCGCTCCGGAATCGTGCTTCGGCACGACGGTTGCACCATCCGGCATGCCTGTCACTGCGCTTGCATCGCCATCGACCATGACGAGCAGTTCATCGGTACCCGCACCCACACGGATCAAGACCTCATGTGCATCTGCGAAATTTGTGTTATCGAGAACTTCGCGCACCCGAGGATGGGCGACCAGGCACCCGTCGATTCCGACCGGGTCATGGCTGCCGCGTCGACGTAACGCCAGACGGCCGTCTGGCGCGACCAGCGCTCGCAGCGTTGTGCGATAGTCGCGATCTGCAAGGGAAATCGTCGGATGTACTCGCGTATCGGGCATTCTTGCAATGCGGGTGAGCGCATCAACCACAATCGAATGTTTCAAGGCACCTTGCGCACCCGGCGCAGCATGCTGCCATTCGCAACCGCCGCAACCTTCGGCCACCTTCGGACACGGCGAATCGACGCGATCAGCCGACGGCACGACAATCGCGACGGCGGTTGCGTTGAGGCGATCTTTACGTACGACATCAACCCTCGCCGCGACGACCTCGCCGGGTAGACCACCCCGTACAAATACGATGCGCCCGTCGTCTTCACGCGCAATAGCGTCACCGCCAGCGACAACACGTTCGCACGTGAGTTCGATTTCGTCGCCAACTTGCATGGAGCGCCGTCTTGACGGTTACGCGAGTGCGTCGGCAAGTTTGCCGAGCGCGTCTTCTTCTGTGACGTTGAGCGCGAAGGAAAGCTCCGATACCAAGACCTGACGCGCCTTCATCAACATCGACTTTTCGCCTGCTGAGAGGCCTTTACTCACTTCGCGCAGCGCCAAGTTTCGTACGACCTCGGCGACCTGGTAAACGTCGCCCGACTTCAGCTTCTCCTGGTGGTTCTTGAAGCGCCGGCTCCAGTTCGTGGGTTCACGAACATCTTTCTTGGACAACAATTGAAACAAATCGTCGACATCTTCAGCGGAAATCGGACGCCGCATACCGACATCGTCCACCTTGGAAACTGGCACACGTATGACAAGATCGCTACTCGCCACTCGCAATACAAAGAAATCCGCTTGCGCACCGTCGTACGGAAGCTTCTCTTTCTTTTCGATCACTGCTGCACCGTGATGTGGGTACACAACGCGATCGCCGACTTTGAAGCCCATGATGCTCCCGAAACTTGATGCCATTGAACAGGGGAATCGTCGATCCTACCAGGCCGTAGGCGTGCGTCTCGACTTGCACCTATGGTGATGTCAGGCGAGTTCTTTGCTCTTGATAATCCAGTCCTTCACCATCGGCCCAAAGTTTGCTGGGTTATAGGCGTCTTCTTCGTAACTCCATTGCATATCGCCTGCGTAGTGCAGGATCGTGATATTCGCGGCTTGGCGCACGACACCGTCTCCGAGGTCTTTCATGCGGTTCTCAATCTGGCAGATCCACCAGCCTCGCTCTTCATCACATACACACCAGTCGTGCGGGAACGCGTCCATCTCGGTGTTGGGCCACTGCGACATCGTCTCGCTAATCCATGAGTGGATTGCTTCGCGACCTTCCATCCGTCCATAGTGATGTTCGAGATAGGTGGCATCTTCGGTGAAACAGTCGGCCCAAGGCCGCCAGTCGCCGCTCACAGCCGCAACCTTGGCAACCGCGATGTAGTTGTCGTGTGCTGCTTGCAATTCCTCGCGACTCCATGTACCCATATCACGGCCTCCTAGATCTCACGATGCGCTCGCATCGACACGAGCGCGCAAACAACGTTGCGCATTGGCTAGTCACTATGACAGTGCACACTCGCCGAACGTGGCAAATCGAGTACCGGGTTACGGTCGAAAAAGCCCGCGGGCTGGAGCAAGAAGCCGGTGTACTCAACTGGCATCACGGGCCAGTCTTCGGGACGCGGAAAGTGCGTGATACCAAAGCAGTACCAAACAACAACGTCAGTATCGACGATCTCGCGGTTGGCCGCCGTCCATCTCGGCAAACCGTCGCCGCCTGCGTGTTGGTTGGCGTACTCCCCTGCACCTCGTCGTTCCTCGGCCGCAAAGGCTGTCACCCATAGGTTGTGTCGTGCGAAACCTGCGCGTTGCCCAACCGACGATTCTGGGTGCGCCAACATGGTTGGCGTGCTCATCGTAGGTATCAACTTGAATGCAACCGGCTGCCCGAGACCGTTGAGCACCGAAGGGTTTTCAACTCTCCAGACTCGCGATGTTGCACTATCGGTATTGCGACGGGCGTCGAGTTCGCGGCGCAAGAGTGTCTTGCGCGCCCGAAACGCGTTACTCCAAGGGTTGTCGGGGCCGATCGGCACCACTTCGGCCTCTACTTCATAGATCCGATTGTCCGCGCCTTCGAGATCAAAATCGAGCCGACTGCAAAAAAGGTGTTGGTGAAATGGTGCATAAATATTTTCGGCCACTTCCGATCCGTATTCGCCAGGCCCAGACCCGGGCATCAACGCGCCGACCGACAAGATGCCGGTGAGTTTTACTTCAAGCTGAATGTTGCCATCCAGGTAGAAATACCAATAGAACCCGTATTCGTAATTGCCAACGGTCGAAACGAAACTGACGACCAGTCGTCGAGACCGTCGCACCTCCGAAATACCTGTCATCAGATCAACGTGTTTCCATTGGATGCCGAAATCTTCTTCGTGCATGCAAATTGCGTTGCTGATCACCCACGGGTTGCCGTGTTCCGACGCGAGCGTCGCATCGAAGTAGTGAATTTCACCGAGGCAATCACACCCTAATTGCAGCGACTGCGTCATTCTCCCCAGACCCCACTCGCCAGCATCGAACGCGTTCTTCCATCCGTGCATCTCACCGGGGTCGCCGTACGGCACCACCATTTCGGTCACTGACGCGCGATGCAAAATCGATCGTCCGTCGTACGCGATTTGATGCAGTACCAACCCTTCATACGGGTCAAACGTGATGCGCACCGACCACTTCTGCCACGTAATCAAATTGCCATCAACAGCAAAACTCGGGCCATCGGGCTGAGAAATTTCAATGGGCTTCAAATCAGCACGCCACGGCTGGTGGTCTTCGGCCCCGTATCGACCATGAGTTTGCGGAATCGGCACGATTCCGTGATCAATGACCTCAATGACTTCGTTGCGACCGAGATCGAAGTGCACGATCAAACCCTCAACGGGCCGCGCGTAGCCATTGTCGGTTGGGAACTCGCGCACAAACGAAATGCAGCGAGCGATCCGCCGGCCAGCTTCCGCGGCATACCCAAAGGAACCAGCGGGCCACGGATCGATCTGAACATTGTCGATGTCGACAATGCCGCGCTTCGCGAGCGCGGCGACGTACTCCGGATGAGCCTTCGTGGTATAGATCGCGTTCGCCGCTTCATGCATCGCGAGCGCCGGCCGCATGCCTTGGACAATCGTCCAATCGATCACTCGTTGAGTTCGCAACGAAACTTTGGCTTCGATCAACGACAACTCAGGGCCGGGGATAATCAGCGCGCGAACGACGCGATCGAACGCATCACCAGGATTCCATGCCCCAAGTTCAGCTTTGCTTGGCTCCTCGAGCACAACGTGAGAAAACAATGCGTTGGTCCCAAGATCATGGGCCGCACGAATTATCGCTACCGCGGCGCTAATTTCGCTACCGCTGAGCATGGCGAGAGGATGATCAGCCGCGATGTCGGTGTCTCTTGATGTCATACACCAACGCTACGACATCGGGCCGCTAGGCAGTAGCGATACGTTGGAAGCCTTCGGCACAACGCCCTTCGGGCAACCCTGCGGTAATACCCATTGCCGCCGACCACGTCCGCATCATGTCTCCGATTGCTTCGCCGCGGTCACCCATCTGGCTTTCGTGGCAATGCAGTGCCTCGATCTTGCGCCCGATGGCATCGGTTGTGTCAACAAAGCGGTCGGGATGTTCGCGAGCCATGAGCCACAGTTCGGGAACTGTGTGGGGCTCCAATCCCTCATCATCGAGCAACTCTGGAAACGACCATGCGTTACGAGCATCGGGATACACCGCACAAATTGCCGCTTCACCCGAGGCAAGGTGGTCGGGATGACTCGCATAGATCCGAGTCAACAGTCGATCGGGAGATTGACACACGACCCGATCTGGTTTCACGATGCGGATTACTCGGCTGATCGCCTTGCGCAACGCGAGATCTGCGACGACGGCACCGTCGGGGAAGCCTAGCCAATGTAGATCGGTGACGCCGACCACTGCCGCCGCTGCTGTTTGTTCCTTTCGGCGGATGCGTGGCATGTCCGCACGTAAAATTCCCGTATCAGCACCGCCCGCGTCTCCGTCAGTGACAACACAGTACGACACTTCGATCCCTCGGTCGGTCCAAGTTGCAACGCTCCCCGCCGCCCCAAAATCCACATCATCGGGATGGGCGGTCACTACCAAGATCCGAGAAACGTCAAAATCATCGAGCATGGAAACACAACTTACCAAGCGAAATCTACGGACTTGTCCTTGGACTGACACGTGGTACGCCCTCAGCAGGAGAACCAGCGCGACAATGGAATCATGACCACATCATCGTCGCAAGGCGCCGCGCCATCCAACGAGGCCGCTCCTTCACTCACGAGCTCCGACCTTGTTGGCCTCATTGCCAACCGCGATCGTCTCCGCGTTGTGGCGGCGCTCGTGCTGGGTGCCAATGATCTCCCGAGTATTCGTCACGCAACCGGTCTCGAATATGGCGAAGTCAACAAAGCGTTACATCGCCTGGAAGACAAGGGCCTCGTCGATCGCAACCAATCGTTCGAATACGTGCTCTTAGCCGAGGCGTTCCAACTTGCAGCGCGCGCCGATGCCCAGTCGAGACCTCGAGAAACACTCGATGAACACGGCGACCTCGAAGCACCACACGCGAAGGTCCTACGCACGTTCGTGCGAAACGGTCGACTTATCAAGATTCCCACGCCAATGGCCAAGAAGGCAATCGTGTTCGAACACCTAGCGCAAAGCTTCGAACCGGGAGAAAAATACTCCGAGGCGATGGTGAACCTTGTGCTCGGCAAGTTTCATCCCGACACGGCTGCGCTGCGTCGGTATCTGGTTGATTTCGGGTTTCTCGACCGCGCCGATGGCCAATATTGGCGCAGCGGTGGCCGCACCGATCCGTAGTCCATCTAGCATCGCGCCATGGCTGAGACCACCCCCGCGCAAAACGCCATGCTCGACGCGTTCAGGGAATTCCCCATCATCTTGTTTCGGTTCGGACTCGATGGCGTGATCAAGCACCACATCGGCGGCGGCTTATCAAGCTTCGGTGTAGATCACGGCGGAACACTTGGTCGCAACATTCTCGACTTCTTCGCAGCTAGTCCGTCGATCACCGCAGTCCTTCAACAGGCGCTACTCGGCGAGAGTATTCACCTGAGTGGGCAATACGATGGTCGCTACTACAACGTACGTTTCGAACCCGAATGCCACAAGGGACAACTCATTGGGGTATCTGGCATCGCGTTCGAAGTAACGCAACTCATGAACGCGCAAGCGGAACTCGAACGATCCGAGGAGCAGTATCGCATCTTGATCGAGACCGCCATCGAAGGCATCGTGATGCTCGACCTGCGGTCAACGATGACGTTCGTGAACCAGCGTATGGCCGACATGTTGGGATATACCCCAGCTGAACTGGTCGGGCGTCACGCACTATCTGTAGTCGAACCATCGCTCAAAGAACATCTCGACAAGCGTCGGCGCGAACGTGAGCCAAACGTCGTCGAGCAATTCGAGGTGCTCTACGTCCACCGCGACGGTCATCACGTTCCTGCGATCGTTTCATCACGAATGACAACCAACAACGAAGGGGAAATCACTGGCGCGGTGGGCCTCGTCACTGACATCAGCGAACGCAAACGCGCTGAAGTCGTTCAGCACCGACTCCAACAGGCAATCATCGAAGCAGAAACCAATGAGCAGAAACAGTTGGCTCGGGCGCTGCACGACGGGCCGATCCAGGCGCTCGCCGCGGCCAATCTGCAACTCGGTGCGCTGCGACGCAGCAACCTCGATCGTGCACTCTCGGACGATATCGGATCTATCGAAGCTTCAATCAGTGCCACTGTGCGAAATCTTCGCCTCATGATGTTTGACCTCGAACCCGCAGATCCCAACGACGTCATTGGCGCAATCAACAGCAGCGCCGCGCTGATCTTCGCGAATACTCATGTCCGGATCCGAGTGACGGGCAAGGCCCCGCATGTCGACGCTACTGTCGCCAATACCTTGTACCGCATCGCTCGCGAAGCACTGACCAACGCCATGAAACACGCACACGCGGCGCGCGTCACCGTGAGCGTCGGCGAACTCAATGGCGGCATCGCGATGCGCGTGCGTGACGACGGAGTGGGGTTCACGGATGTGGCAATTACACCATCGCGCCACGGTATTCGCGCGATGCTCGAGCGAGCTCTTGAGATCGGTGGCCTCGCGGGTTGGGAGCCAATCGACCCTGCAGGCACAGTCGTATATGTGTGGCTACCCCTCACCCCGCAAGCCCGCACTATCGCTGATCCCAATTGTTGCATCTAAAGTATTCGGTCTCGACGATTTCAGAAAAGGGCTTGCAATCCCGATACAACGGGAGCACGATGTGCATGACCCAATTGCCAATCTTTGGAGCGGCCGATGCAGGACACACCACCCGAAAAAGTGTGACGGTAGCTGGGCAAGTCACGGGTAGGTTCTCGACCGTAGCGGAACCATTACGAGTTCCTGCGAGCCTCTCACCGCGTCAACGCGCAGCTGTACTCCGTCGGTTACGTCTCGTACTGTTGTGCCCATGCCCCGACTTCTTCGCGGCATGGGCACAACTGATTCACCGTTGCGAGAGCAGTGCGCCGACGTCGGCCTAACTGCACCCGCTTGTGCTGCCACAGCTAGGACACGCGTGGCAACTTCCTGCTCGTTGCATGATGTCACCACAGTTGTGGCACAACACCATTTCGCTTTCGCGCCGGGCCTTTGGTGCCGACCCGGCCTGCACCGCTGTACGCGCTGGCGTGGCGGCGGCCGACGGTGCTTGGTCTTCGAGTGGAAGATCAATGCTCGGATTACTCGTGATCGACGATTCCTCGACACCCGGCAATGTCGGCTGCAGCCGTTCGCCGACAGTCAAGATTCCCATTGCTTCTCGTTTATCGTGGTCCATGTACTCCACGGCCAAACGGCGGAAAATGTAATCCACCAGCGACGTGGCAATGCGCAAATCTGGGTCGTCGGTCATACCTGCGGGCTCAAAGCGCATGTTGACGTACATATCCACGAAGGCTTCCAGGGGGACTCCGTACTGCAAACCGTGGCTCACTGAAATCGCGAACGCGTCCATGATGCCCGCGAGCGTGCTCCCCTGCTTGGCAACCTGAAGAAACAGTTCGCCAGGGCGACCATCTGCGTATTCGCCGACCGTCACATAGCCGTGGCAATCCGCGACTCGAAACGAAAACGTTTTGGCGCTTCGAGTTCGGGGCAACTTTTGGCGCACTGGCTCTTGCACAATGACGGTCTCAACAATGCGTTCGATGATCGTCGCTGGCGTATCAGCGTCGAGTTCCGAACCTGCCTTTGTTTGCGTTGACAACGGCTGCGCGACCTTGCAATTGTCGCGATACAACGCAACTGCTTTCAACCCAAGCTTCCAGCTCTCCAGATGTACACGCTCGACATCTTCAACCGACACATCTTCGGGAAGATTCACGGTCTTGGAAATCGCACCCGAAATGAACGGCTGCACCGCAGCCATCATTGTGACGTGCCCCATGAAGTGGATCGGGTTGTCGCCCATTGAGCACGCAAACACTGGGAGATGCGACGGATCTAACCCAGGGGCTCCGATAATGGTCTTGTTTTCGTCGATGTAGCTGACGATCGCCGACAACTGGGAGTCGCTGTAGCCAAGCTTGGTCAAGGCGCGAGGAATTGTCTGGTTCACAATAAACATGGTGCCTCCGCCAACCAACTTCTTGGCCTTGGTCAACGCCAGGTCCGGCTCAATGCCAGTGGTATCGCAGTCCATCATGAGACCGATCGTCCCCGTCGGCGCGAGCACCGTGGCCTGCGAATTGCGCACGCCGTACCGCTCGCCGAGATCACAAGCATCGTCCCAACTCTGTTGCGCGGCGCTGAGCAATTCAACGGGAACAAGATCTTCGTCAATGGTTGCAGCCGCGGTTCGATGCTGTTGCAATACGCGCAGCATCGGCTCGCGATTCACTTCAAAACCGGCGAACGGACCCATTCTCGCAGCGGTCTTCGCACTCGTCGAGTAAGCGTGACCCGTCATTAACGAAGTAACGGCCGCAGCCCAAGCTCGGCCTTGCGGCGAGTCGTACGGCAAGCCCAATGCCATCAGCATCGCACCAAGGTTGGCATAGCCAAGCCCAAGCTGACGGAAGCGCCGACTCGTCTCAGCGATCGGTTCGGTGGGGTAATCCGCGTTTCCAACCAGAATCTCTTGGGCGGTGAACATCACCTCAACAGTGTGCTTATAGGAGTCGACATCAAAATTGCCATCAGTGTCGAGATAGTGCAACAAGTTGATCGATGACAAGTTGCACGCCGAATTGTCGAGGTGCATGTACTCCGAACACGGATTACTCGCGTTGATTCGGCCAGTGTTCGATGCTGTATGCCAGTGGTTAATCGTTGTGTCGAACTGCATTCCGGGATCGGCACATTCCCAACTCGCCTTGGCAATATCGCGCCACAAATCGCGAGCCCGCACCGTGCGAATGATGCTGCCGTCGGTAACCGCACGGAAATGCCAGTCGCGGTCGTCGACTACAGCGTGCATGAACTCGTCGGTCACGCGCACCGAGTTGTTTGCATTCTGATACTGAATCGAGTGACTGTCCGCTCCATCAAGATCCATGTCGAAGCCAGCTTCGCGAAGGACGCGGGCCTTATTTTCTTCCTTCGACTTACACCAAATGAACTCTTCGACGTCAGGATGATCCACGTTGAGAATCACCATCTTTGCTGCCCGCCGAGTCTTACCACCGGATTTAATCGTGCCAGCCGACGAATCGGCGCCGCGCATGAAGCTCACGGGACCGGACGCAGTTCCTCCACCCTTTAAATGCTCGGCGGAACTGCGAATCCGGCTGAGGTTCACACCCGCACCGGAACCGCCTTTAAAAATGATGCCCTCTTCGCGGTACCAATTCAAGATGTTGTCCATCGTGTCGTCAACCGACAAAATGAAACATGCACTCGCCTGCTGCGGCACACCCTTGACGCCGATGTTGAACCACACTGGTGAATTGAAGGCGGCGCGCTGGGTGACCAAAATGAATTTCAATTCATCGCGGAAGGCCTCAGCTTCAATGTCGTCGACAAAGTATCCATCACGCAGTCCCCATTCGGTAATGCTGTCGGCCACACGATCCACAACTTGGCGAACCGACCACTCGCGCTCTGGAGTGCCGAGTGTCCCACGGAAGTATTTCTGGGCGACAATATTGGTGGCGTTCAACGACCATGATTTCGGGAACTCCACACCGGGTTGGAAAAACGCGTCGCCGCCGTCTTTGTAGTTCTGAATACGGCTGTCGCGAATCTCCCACTCCACCATGTCGTACGGGTGCGTGCTGCCATGCGTGAAGCGACGCCCGATTCCGATTCCGAGCTGCTGCGGCACAATCGCCATGTGAGTCCCCCTTGGACAACGTGTCGCGTTGACGCGACGGAATGTTTGTTTCGATTCTGGTGGGTGTCAGGTGTTTGAAAATTTCCCGATGAAACTTTCTCGAAGCAGATATAACCACAAGATGTAGTGGTGCGCGTCACACCGTACCGCGAGATGAGGGTGCATTACAGCATTGAAATTACATATCTGTCAATTCTTTGGGTGCCGCGTTGACGCAGGTCACGGGCTATTCGCGAAAGTTCCCACTTGTGAAAGAAATCACGCGTCCGGGATGTCCGTTCGGCGTGGTTTGGGCGCCGTCGTTTTGTCAAGTTCGCCGAGTTCGCGAGCAAAATCCGAGGCATCCTCGAACCCCTTATACACCGATGCGAATCGCAGATACGCGACCTGATCCAGCGCACGAAGACGCTCGAGAACCGCCATCCCAATAACGTCCGATGTGACTTCAGGTCCGAGGGTGCGCAGCTGCGCTTCGACTTGCGCCACGATCTCGTGCACCGCATCATCGTCGACGCGACCACTGGCCGCTCGTTCAATGCCAGCAACCAACTTTTGCCCGTCGAACGACTCCAAGGTTCCGCCGCGTTTGCGCACCAGGACGACCACTTCCTCGACCCGCTCATAGGTGGTATAGCGCTGGGAGCAGGCAAGACACTCTCGCCGACGACGTATAGCTGCGCCGTGTTCTGCCGCCCGCGAATCAACAACTTTGTCGTCGTCCGATTGGCAAAATGGGCAGCGCACGACCCGCAAACTACAGGCTCCTCCAATTGAGTCCACCTATCAGCCGATTCCCGGATAGCCCGCTTGATCGGACCTTGGAAGCCTTGGCGAAGCAACGACTTAGACGCCCGACCAATTGATGACATCGCCGGGGCGAATGACGGTGCTTCCGTGAGCTTGCACCAACAAATCAACGACCTCACGAGGATCATCGCCAGGCGCGATCATGCGAGCAATTGACCACATCGTGTCACCGGATCGCACACGGTACTGAATGGTTTCGACATTGGACCCGCCGAACCGCAGGCCACCTGCGACCGCATCAGCGCCTTGCGCGGTCATCCCGACCAGCGCCAAACCGAGAACGCCCGCCGCAACCCGGCGCCGGCGAAACGCAGCAGCGGAGGGTCGAGCGGCTAGGCGAACCGGAGACGAGCCTGGGCGAACCGGAGACGAGCCTGGGCGAACCGGAGAAAACTGCGAACTACGGGGACCTGACATACTGAGACTCCTGGGACTGGCGGGAATTGGACTGGCGAGAATTGGACTGGCGAGAACTTGCTAACCAGCACTGGAGCTGGCGGAACTGGTGGTACATGGCGAATATTGGTTGAGGGAACTTCGACTGCTGCATCACACCACGGGGGTGCGACACTGGCTCAATACGAACAGATGTTCTCCGATCATCTGTTCGTTGTCAAGGAAAAATCGAACGGGTGTTTGCTACGAACGTCTGATCGTGTTATCGTTGCCGCATGGTCAAACAACCCAGCGCACGCGCAACAGCCACAATTTCCCCAGCGTCCACACTGTCGGCAAAGCCCCTAGCGCCAAAGCGGACCGAGGCACTCACACCCCGGCAACGGCAAGTCCTCGAGTTCATCGATGAAGAGCTACGAGCCAAGGGGTATCCGCCTTCGGTCCGTGAGATTGGTGAAGCGGTCGGGCTGTCGTCGCCGTCCACGGTGCACGCGCACCTCGGCGCGCTGCAAGACAAAGGCTTCTTGCGGCGAGATCCAACCAAGCCCCGAGCAATCGAACTCTCGTATGAGCCCATGTCAGTAAGTCCAGTCGAACGCGGCACGATTCGCTATGTGCCGCTGGTTGGCCACGTCGCTGCAGGTACCGGCGTACTCGCCGATGAACACATTGAAGAGACCCTCCCGCTCCCTGAGGATTTCACCGGGCCAGGTGATCTCTTCATGGTCAAGGTACGCGGCGATTCCATGATTGAGGCCGGCATCTTTGACGGTGACCACATCGTGGTGCGCGTGCAACAAGATGCCGATTCGGGCGACATCGTGGTAGCAGGAATCCCAGGTGAGGAGGCGACGGTGAAGACACTCGTTCGCAAACGCGGCAAAGTCATCTTGCGCCCTGCCAACTCGGCACTCACCGACATGATCTTCGAACCCGACGAGGTCAGCATCTACGGGCGGGTCGTCACCGTGTTACGCAAGTTGTAAAGAACGCGTCGATGTTGCAGTTTCGCTTCCTGGGCGCTGCCATCGCGCGCTTCGCGGACGTCCGGCGTCAGCGGGGCGCAGCCCTTTAGTCAGTCCGTCGGCCTGCCGAAACCATCCCAATGCAGGAGATGGCGGCGGCGAGCGCAACACTCGGTGGGTCAGCGTCCACACCGGCTGCATCACACGACGGCGCCGTTGCGTCGATGTTCACTGCTTCGCACCCAGGAGCGCCAGGACACGGCTGGGCGACCATGAACATCGACGGGATCGGCGAGATCTCGGGCGACGTCGTCGGTTTCGACACAGTATTCGTCGTCGTGGCCGTGTCGTTGCCGGTTGATGTGCTGCACGGGCGCCCGGTGGTACTCGCACTCGGAATCGACGGGCGCGTCGTACAGGGCGTGTCAGGTACGACGTCGGGCATCTCGACACATCCCGATGGTCGGCTCTGCATTGCAATCCGGCTCGACGAAGATGGCCAAGAGCCAACCTCTGACAGTCAGTCACGGCGAGCGAAGCTACGAGTTCCATTCGACGCAAAGATCGACGCGATGGTCGTGGCGTCGCGCAAGACAACCGACAAGAATTACCGCTTTCAGGCAATCGATCTCTCAAGCCGCGGCATTGGAGCGAGCGGCGCGCGCGAGGTTCCAACGAAGTCGAATGTGTTACTTCGCTTTGCGGTGCCACCGCACCGGGGCGCCACCTTGCAGATTCGTGCCGTTGTGTCGCACTTTCGACGGATATCCGAGTCCGCAGTTCATGTCGGCTTCGAGTTCGACCGCGTTACGGCCGCACAACTCGCGCAGCTCAACAATGCGATCATGCATCTGTCACACTCAGGCGTCAGCAGTCGGCGTCACAACTAAACGCGCGGCTCGATACCTGAATCATTCGATGCAGACAAAACGAGCAAGCGCGGCATAACAGCCGTCAATTTCGTGACGAGCGACGCACTCCTCGGCAGTATGCGCAACGGTGGGATCGCCGGGACCAAAGTTGATTGCGGGTATACCGCGACTCGCGAACCGAGCAACGTCAGTCCAGCCCAGCTTCGGCCGAACCGCTAAATCCAATGTCCCAATGAATTGGGCAACAAGTGGATTCATGAGGTTTGGCGCCGCTGCGGGCGACAGATTGATCCGTTCAATGTCATCTGCACCGGGAAGGAGCGCACGCAGCTGCATTTCGGCATCCTCGCTACTCCAGCAGGGAGCGAAGCGGCGATTCACCACAACATGACACTCATCAGGGACAACGTTGTTGGCGACTCCCCCATCAATGCCAACCACTTGCACGGACTCGCGAAAGCTCAGTCCATCGACAACTGCCGTACCAGGATCATGGCCGGCGATCATCGCAAGTGCTGCAGATGCTGCGTGAATCGCGTTGCGACCCATCCACGGTCGGGCAGTGTGGGCCCGAGCACCTCGGTAAGTGGCACGGAGATGGAGCGTCCCTTGGCAGCCCGCTTCCACCCAACCTCCTGTTGGTTCCATCAAGATTGCGAAATCGCCGGCGACGAGCTCCGGATCGATTGCAAACAGCGATCGCAGCCCGTTGTGCTGTTCTGCGACTTCTTCGCCTTCGTACCAAAACAACGTCACGTCGAAGCGCGCGGTTGCGCAGTCGGACAACGTTTCCGCGAGGCGCAACATGACTGCCAAACCACCCTTCATGTCCGCCGCGCCCAGCCCGTGTAATACGTCACCAGCGCGACGCGGCGTCTCATTGCCGTTCGCAGGGACAGTATCGGTATGACCGCCGATCACAATTCGTTGGGCACACCCGAATTGCGTACGAGCGACGACGTTGTTGGCAACGCGGGTGATCTCCAACGACGCGGCGTTGGCGCGCAGTCGCGTCTCAATCGCATCGGTGAGCGGACCCTCGCCGGGGAACACCGATGGCACCGCGCAGAGCGCTTCGGTCAGGCCAAAGAGGTCCGCGGCTGGATGTTGCACAACTGCGCGCAACGGCGCGGAGGTCACGACACGACACCGTGTTCGCGCAGGAGTTGGTTGAGCTTCAGCTTGTCGTGTTCTTGGCCCTCTTCGAGATAGCGGAGTATCAACGCACAGGGCAACCCGAACGTACCGCCCGCGAACTCTTTCATTCGAGTCCCTTGAACCACGATCGCACGTTCTGGAATTTCGCCGCGCGCGACTTCTTCACCGGTCGCAGAATCGATCACGGGTGTCGTCTTCGTCAAAATCAACCCTGCGCCAAGTTTGGCGCCCCTGCGCACCCGCGCTCCGTCGACCACCATGCATCGGCTTCCGATAAAGCAATCGTCTTCCACGACAACTGGGACCGCATTGGGCGGCTCGAGCACGCCACCGATGCCAACGCCACCCGAAAGGTGCACGTTCTTACCGATTTGCGCGCAGCTTGCAACCGTCGCCCATGTATCCACCATGCTGCCCTCATCGATGTATGCACCGATGTTGACGTAACTCGGCATCAGCACAACGCCACGGGCCAAATACGAACCAAAACGAGCGCTAGCACCCGGCACTACCCGCACACCCGCGGCGCCAAAATCATGCTTCAGCGGGAGCTTGTCGACGTATTCGAACGGCCCCGCCTCAATGAGTTGCATTTCGTTGACCCGAAACCACATCAAGATCGCGTGCTTCACCCACTCGTGCACCACGACATTGCCGTCGATCACCTCCGCAACGCGAATCTCACCACGATCTAGCTGCGCGATCACGGTCCGGACCGCTTCGTAGGCCTGCGGTCGGTGCAGTACCGCTTCGTAATCGGAACCGGCCTCAAACAGCTTCGTCATGGTCATGGGCAAGTCGGTCATTGCGAGTCCTTAGGTTGTCGAAAATTATGGCAAACAAACCGCGTCGAAACGATTGAGTGCTGTCTCCAATACGCCGTCGGGCTGCACCAGCGCGATGCGCACGAAGTCGTTGCCAGCTGATCCGAACATAGCGCCTGGCGCAACAAGCCAACCGGCTCGTGCGAACTGCTCGGCGAGTTCAAAGCCAGAGACCTCGTTGCTGTCGCTGCGGAGCCAGAGATACATCGGCATTGCGCCCCCGCGGTGACGAATCCCATGCGTTGCGAGACGATCGAGACACAACGATCGCCGACGCTCGTAGATTTTGCATTGCGTCTGAACGTGGTTATGGTCGCCTAATGCCGCAGCGGCGGCTGCTTGGATAGGAGTTGGGAGCATCATCCCAGCCTCGCGTCGCAGCGCAATGAGTCCCGCAACAATTTGGCTGTCGCCGGCGTAGAAGCCCGCGCGCATTCCGGCAAAATTAGATCGCTTCGACAAGCTGAAAATTGCCAAGACACCTTCGGAACCGGCTTCCAGAATCGAGTGTGGTTCAGGTGCAAAATCTACGTAACACTCGTCGCTGACGACGACCACACCGTGTCGTCGCCCCCACTCGGCAACCCGTTCGAAGTGCGCGAGGTCTGCAGTCGACCCTGTTGGATTGCCGGGAACGTTGAGCCATAAGAGACGGGCCCGACGAACGTCGTCAGGATCGATTGCATCCAGATCCAGCAGCCAGTTGTCGTCTACCGGCACCGCCACGGCACGACATCCTGCGAACATCGCGCCGACCGCATACGTCGGATACGCGACCGATGGATACAACACAGTGTCGCGACTGGACTCGCCCAACAGACCAAGGTGCAGCGCGACCGACGCTACGAATTCCTTCGTTCCGATGCACGCCGCGACTTGCTCGACGCTGATATCAGTCGCAAAACGCTGATTGATCCAATCCCCAGCCGCGCCGCGCAGCCGCGGCGCTCCAGGTGACATTGGATACGGCCCGGATTGTGCAACCGCATCGCGTACTGCTGCCGTGACGAATGCAGGAACTGCGTCACACGGCGTTCCCAACATGCAATCGATCACCCCGCCGGGGTGACGCGCCGCTAGCTCGCGAAGACCATCAAGGGCACTGGGTCCAGGTGTCGCCGAAGGGTAGGCCGTACTCATTGCCGCGCACTTCGAATCGGCGCCCGCCCGTGCACCACAATCGGCACCGGCTCTGATTCCACATGAGTGACGAAGCCGCCCTGGGCGCCCAGGCGTAGCAGCGCATTGCGCAGTGCCACATCGTCGGCTGCCGAGAGCGTCACGCCAGCACTGGTGCGCTCGTCAAACGCGGTCCGTAGCTCGGCGCCACGGGCAAAAAACTCCTCGACTGCCTGAGCGTCGCCCAGACGCAGCGCCGCCGCGATCTCGTGCAGTTCGCCTGCTAAAGCATCCACCATTGCCTCTATCGATGTTGCATTGAGACACAGCACAGCACTCCAAAACGACGAAGGCGAGCGTGCCACTCGTGTGCCGTCGCGAAACGATCCAGCTGCAAGTCCAAGTCGAAGATCGACGGAATCCGGATCAGTCCCGGCTGCGTTCGCGAGCGCAGCTGCAAGCACATGTGGCAGGTGACTCACCGCAGCGACGGCCTCGTCGTGCGACGCCGCCGTGACCGGCACCACTCCTGCTCCGACCGCGATCGCAACGCGAGCGACTGCGAGCCAGTCATGGATGTTCGTGTCGGGTTCGAGTGTCAACGCCCAGCGAGCTCCTGAAAATAGCGAGTCCACGGCCGCGTGATATCCACTATGTTCGCTCCCAGCCATGGGATGGCCGCCGACAAAGCGCAAGCCAGTGGCACGCGCCGCGGCAATGATTGAGGTCTTCACTGAGCCAACGTCGGTAATCAAGGGCTCTGTAGAGATGGCAGCGATTGCCGAGAAAGTGGATTCAATCTCGTTCACGGGAACTGCAACAATCACGAGCGAAGTTGGCGTGAGTGCATCATCGAGGCTTGAGCATTGAATTCCATCAGCCAACGCCGTTGCACGGGTCGCAAGGTCTACATCCACACCGACAACGTCAACGAGAGGCGCCAGTGCTTTCGCGATTGACCCACCGATGAGCCCCAATCCGACAATCACAACACGATCGAATGGCCCGACCATCGATATCACCGAACCTGGTCGTGCGGTGGAGCTAACACCCGCTGATGGGCCAACGCGGAATCGCTAGCCGCTACCGACCCTGCGGGATATTCCGCGTGCGCTCCTGCGGTTTGCTCAGCCGCGGGCCAAGCCAAATACGACCCAAGGTTCTTGACTCGCACCCCTCCGTCGAGCAACTCAGAAATCGCAGCGCCAAATCGCGGTGCATCGACGTGCGCATCGACCGTCACGATGAAGCAGTACAACCCAAGCCCAGATCGCAACGGTCGACTCATCAGCGACGAAAGATTGAGGCCGCGCTCTGCGAAGGGCCGAAGCATGTCGAGCAAGATTCCCGCCCGATCTCGACCGGGAGTGAGCACCAACGCGGTATGGAATCCGTCCATGTCCCCGTCGTGAAACGCGAGCTGTTTAGCGAGCACATAGAAGCGAGTGCGACCGCCATCACGGTCCTGGATCATCTCTGCTATCGGGACCAAGCCGTATTCGATGCCCGCGTGTGGAGCGGCGATGCACAACGCGTCGGGTTGTTCGCCGCCCACGAGACGACACGCTTCGGCGGTTGATGACGTTTCAATTGACGTCAGCCCGCGGCGAGCGATCTCGCCGCGGCACTGCTGCAATCCCGCTGGATGGCTCAGGACACGCGTTGCAGTTGCGGTGCTAGCCGGGTTACGGAACAACGTGAACGTCACTTCGATAACTATTTCTTCGCGAACCAATACCGACTCTCGCGTGAACACAAGCTCATCAAGGGTGGGTAGCACCGTGCCGTGTACCGAATTTTCAATCGGAACAACACCGAAAGTGAATTCACCAGCTTCGACCGCGCCGGCGATTTCGCCGGCGTCGTTCATCGCTACCAACTCACCGACGTGACCAGTCCGCATCGCGCGCGCCGCGGCTTCAGTGAAAGTGCCCGACGGGCCGAGGTATGCGACTCGCGCCGCAGTTATCACGATACGCAGCGCGCCGCGCGTTGCGAGCGCGGGGGCTTGAGGAGCAAATCGGCGTCCGCCGCGCTGCGAGAGCCGAGCGGCAGTTCGCCGAACGGTGTGCACACCTCCGCGCCGCACCAACGAGGGAACGAACCGAGCAACCGCACATGACAGCCTGCCGCAAAGACGTCATTCACTGCGTTTCGCACCGACTCATCCGTAATATGTCCGTCGCACGTAATGACAAATGTGTAATGAGCGGACGCATCGACAGTGTGTAATGGCCGACTCGTGAGGCTCGACAAGTTGACGCCATTTCGGGAAAACGCGTCGAGCAATTGCGCCAGCACGCCCGGCGCGTCACGGGGCGGCGTGATCGCAAACATAGTTCGATCCGCACCACTGGGTTCGCCGACAAAACGACTCGCTAACAAGTACCGCGTTCTGATTTCGGGAATTCCGGCGGGGTCGTCACGCACTGCCACCAAGCCATAAGCCGACCCGACTTCGTGAGGCGCCAGTGCAACCAAGCCAGGGTCTCGCTCATCACGAACCCGTTCGCATGCGACCGACGTCGCGTCTGAAATTTCGCTGTGCAACGCGTTCATCTTGATGAACGAATGACAGATCTGCAATACGTCGGGGTGCGACACTACGGCACGAGGTTGACAATCTGCTTGGTACGCGAACACCGCAATCGATTCGCTCAGCACAACCTCACCAGAAAACAACACATTGCTCGTTGAAAACAAAATTCGATCAACGACCGACATCAATTCACCATCAACCGATGTCTCAATGGGCACGATTCCAAACGCATCGGGCGTGTGTTCGACGGTGTCGAGAACCTCCCACAAAGAACCCATCGGATGGCTGTCTGGTTCGGTGAGATCTGTGAACAGACGCACCGCGCGATGGTCGGAACTGCCGCTCGGGCCCGTATAGAAAACCATTGATGCACTCATGAATCGACCACGTTATGACGCGTACGCCGAGAAGCGCGACTGGGCCGCGCTCGGAAGCCGGACTTGAACCCGCGTATCAGTCTCGGTATGCACCTCGACGAGCACTTCACCTTCGCGATACAGCGCGGCCAAGACGTCGCCCCTGTCGTAAGGCACGACCAGTTCCACAACGTCGGCTTGTGCCCGTAGCCGCATGGCGACTGCTGCGACAAGGTCGCCCACCCCGAAGCCAGTCAAGCCAGACACCGCAATCGAACCTGGGTGTCTGCGCAGGAGATCTGCGAGATCAACGGGATCGGCGCAGTCTTGTTTGTTCCACACCAACAACTCGTGTTCCGGTCGAGTTCCGCCACCGATCTCATTCAACACCTGATGGACAGCCGCGATGCGACCGCCAACATCAGGATCGCTGGCGTCCACAACATGAATGAGGAGTTCGACATCGGAAGCTTCCTCAAGGGTGCTGCGAAATGCTTCAACCAACTCGTGAGGGAGTCGTTGAACGAAACCGACGGTGTCAGACACCAAAATCGGCTCACCCCCCGGGAGCGCAAGCCGCCGAGTTGTGGGATCGAGGGTCGAGAACAATTGATCTTCCACCAGCACATTGGCCGCAGTCATCGCGTTCACCAGTGTTGATTTACCGGCGTTGGTGTACCCAACTAATGCGATTCGCGTGAGGGCACTCCGTGAGCGCGCCTTGCGTTGCGTTGTTCGTGTGGACGCTAACGATCGCAGATCGCGTTCGAGCTTTTGGATCTTGCGTACCAATCGCCGCCGATCAACCTCAAGTTGCGTCTCGCCTGGACCGCGAGTTCCGATGCCGCTGCCCTGCTGACTGAGCGAATGGCCACGGCCCCGCAAGCGTGGCAACCGGTACCGCAGCTGGGCTAACTCTACTTGCACCATGCCCTCTTGGCTCGTGGCATGTTGGGCAAAAATGTCCAAGATCAACGCGACGCGGTCGACTACGTCGCACTTGAACGAAACCTCAAGGTTGCGTTGTTGGGCTGGTGAGAGTTCGTCATCAAAGATAACGACGTCGACATCTAATGCTTCACCAATTGCCGCAAGCTCCTGCACTTTACCGCGACCGATGTACGTGGCTGGGTGGGGCGACGATCGACGCTGGATTTCTCGATGCACAACGAGTGCGCCTGCCGTGTCAGCCAACAACGCGAGTTCTTCGAGCGACCGCTCCGCGAGCTCCGCGGTGCGCGCGTTGGTGGCGGTGCCGACCAGCAACGCCTTTTGCTGCACTACATCGAGATCAACTTCGGTCGCGGTGAGCCGACGCTGTTGACGTCCGGATCGACCTGCTGCCGTTTCATCACTTTTCATTCAGCTCGCCCCAACCTGCGCGACATGGAATCTACGGGCGCGTCCGCGAGGTCGACAACAACATCAAATACGTGGACAACCGGGCCACCGAGCGACACGGTTTCACCGATGTCGACTGCCAATTCGCCCCCCAGGACTTCCACGATCACAACCGAGTCGACGAGACCGCGTCGATGCGCAACCGCTGCTGCTGCGCACGCACCCGTACCGCACGACTGCGTCTCGCCGACCCCGCGTTCCCAGACCCGCATCTCGATGCGGGAACGATCAACGACTCGAATGAATTCGACGTTGGTGGAGTTGGGGAATCGTTCATCGATTTCGAGCCATCGCCCATGCTGTGCAACCCGCGCTGCGGCGACATCATCGACAAACACGACCCAATGCGGGTTGCCCATACCAACGGCATCGCCGCAGTAACGGACGCCATGTATCGTCGCACTGATCTCATTTGGATCATCGACCAAGATCGGAACGTGTTCAGCTGCAAACAGCGCTGCGCCCATATCAACCGTCGCAGCAACGACGTGTCCATCGGCGGCGCGTTCCAGGCTGACCGTTCGTACACCTACAGACGTATCCACGATCAACGTCGAGGCAGAGCCCATCGCGGCGGGTCCGCAAGCAAGCGCGGCCAACGCACGCATCCCGTTGCCGCTCATCTCAGCGTCTCCACCATCGGCATTTTGCAGTCGAAACGAACAATCCGCGCCGCTACCGTCGTGGGCACGACCGACGGTGATTAGGCCATCAGCACCAACGCCGACGTGACGGTCACAGAGCCACGCGACCTCGCGCGCACTGAGGTCGCGCATCCCCGCCAGGTCGAGGCGTACGAGAAAGTCATTCCCAGTTGCATGAAATTTGGAGAGCATCAAGGTGTTCATACTGATCCCCTCCAGCATGCCAGGGTTGCGGCCGCCAATGCGGATGAATTTTGAGCGGCCGCCGCGATCCAGGTGATTTTCGGATCGCGGCGAAACCACATCCGCTGCCGACGAGCGAAACTCCGGGTCCGTCGAACTGCGAGATCGAAGGCGGCGTCGATGTTTGCGCCACGGTCGAGTGAATCGAGTAATTCCTTATAGCCAATCGCTTGCGAAGCCGTACGTGACATCACCGGCGCGAGCATCCTGACTTCCTCGACCAAACCGCGCGCACGCATCGTGCTAACGCGTTCGGCGATTCTCGTTGCCAAAATCGAGCGAGGAACCCACACCCCGACCATGCACACATCAATCGCTGCCGGCCCTGAGAACACGCCGCCGCCGAACGACGAGAAGGGTTTTCCTGTGAGGCGGATCACTTCGAGGGCTCGCACGATGCGACGTTGGTTGTGTTCATCGATGCGTGAAGCCGCCAATGGATCACAGCTGCGGAGCTCTGTCCAAGCGTCGGCCAACCCACCAGGCTGGCTGGTTTGAAATTCGAGGTCTGCACGAATCGCCAGGTCCTCGCCGGGCAATGTGAGATCATCGATAACAGCTTGTACGTACAAACCCGTGCCGCCAACCAGGATCGCGTGTAGCCCCCGAGCTTCGATATCTCGAACCGCGGCACGGGCATCGTGCTGGGATCTCGCGACCGACCACGAGTCATGAGCTTCGACGACATCAATAAGATGGTGGCGGATCTCAGCTTGTTCGCCGGACGATGGCTTCGCGGTTCCGATGTCCATGCCTCGATACACCTGCATCGAGTCCAGCGAAACGATTTCGCAGCGACCCCGCCGTCGAGCGACTTCCAGCGCAACCGCGCTCTTGCCAGAGGCTGTTGGGCCCACGATCGCGAGATGTGTTGTCACACTGCGGTCACCGAAAGTCGGGTGCGCGGCCGTTTGGCGCTCGAAATCTTGCGTACTGGCTCACCGGCGAGCCAATGCGGAGCGGCTTTCGTAATGCGGACTTCAACAAGATCACCCACCGCCCATTCGGGTTGCGAGAAGTGCACCAATTTGTTTTGACGCGTGCGCCCTGCCCACACCCCCGGGTCCTTTTTTGATGGGGCCTCGATCAGCGCTTCTTCAACGCGACCAACCCGCGCTTCGTGTCTACGCAACGCGGACCCTTGCACTACTTCATTGAGACGATCCATCCGTTCGCGACACACGGCCTCATCGACAAACTCGTCAACCATTTCAGCGGCTTCAGTACCCGCGCGTGGCGAGAAAATGAAGGTATATACCGAGTCGTAGTCGGCTTCGCGAGCAACGTCGAGCGTGGCGACGAAATCGGCCTCGGTCTCGCCCGGAAATCCAATGATGATGTCGGTCGTCACGGCCAGGTCAGCTATTCCCGCCCGCGCATTCGACAACTTTTCGAGATAGCGCTGCGCGGTATAGCCCCGATGCATCTTTGCCAAGATCCGATCGCTCCCCGATTGCAGCGGGAGGTGTAAATGCTCACACACGCTGGCACATTCGGCCATCGACACAATCGTGTCGGGCCGGAGATCTTTCGGATGCGGCGACGTGTATCGGATTCGATCAATTCCTTCGACCGCATCAAGTGCGCGCAACAAGTCCGCAAACTCCGGGCGATATTGACCAGCACCAAGGTCGCGTCCATACGAGTTGACGTTTTGACCAAGCAGCGTAATTTCACGAACGCCGTCACGAGCTAGTTCTTCAACTTCATGCACAATGTCACCCGTACGGCGGCTGACTTCTTTGCCGCGCACGCTCGGCACGATACAAAAAGCACAGCTGTTGTCACAACCGATTTGGATCGTCACCCAGGCGGTGTGATCGGCAACGCGTCGGGCAGGTAGCGCGCTCGGGTACGCCTCGTGTTCTTCGAGTATCTCAACGACGGAACCCTCGCTCACTGACCGACGCAGCAACTCGGGCGCCGCCGCTACGTTGTGCGTGCCGAATACGACATCCACAAACCCCGCTCGGGCCACAATCTCGTCGCGGTCCTTTTGTGCGAGGCAGCCGCCGACCATGATCTGCATGCCTTCACGAGCCTCTTTGATCGATTTCAGGTGTCCGAGTTGGCCGTAGAGCCGATTATCGGCATTTTCGCGGATGCAGCACGTGTTCAACACCACGACGTCGGCATCGTCCATCCCGGTGGCCGCAACTAATCCGTCGTGCTCCAGTAAGCCCGCGATTCTCTCTGAGTCATGTTCATTCATCTGACACCCAAAGGTTTGGATCAGATATCGCCGCGGCTCAGACATACGAACGAGAGTCTACGAACCACGTCGCCGCTCGCCCGTACCTTTGGGTATACATCGCACGCGCCAGATACGTTGCTCGTCCCATGAGCATCAATTCGTTCGCCTTCGTCTGTGTCTTCATGGCCATCTTTGTGGGCTCCGCGGTCCAAGGATCTGTAGGCCTCGGGCTGAGCCTCATTGCAGTTCCGGTCGGAGCGATCGCCTTCCCGACCTCAGTGCCGGGCGTATTCATCATGGCTGGGCTGCCACTCTCGTTGATCGTCATGGCGAAAGAACGCACAGCTATCCGATGGTCGACGGTCGTGCCCATCAGCTTGGGCCGTATTCCTGGTGCGCTAGCTGGCACCGCAATCGTCGCTGTGACATCTCCCCGCGGAATAGCTCTCGCTGCGGGCGTTTCGGTGCTAGCTGGTGCGTTCGTCACCGCGCGGGCACCGCAAATTTCACAGAACACGGCCGCCGCGACGATCACCGGAACTATTGCAGGTCTCACCGGAACCGCGGCAGGCATCGATGGGCCGCCGATGGCTCTTTATCTCCAAAATGCTCCCCATCGAACACTGAGAGCAACACTGGCGGCTTGTTTCGTCATCGGCACCGGAGTATCGATCATCCCACTAGCTCTCGCCGGGCACTTGCACATCTGGCAGTTGCAAGTCGCTGCAGGCTTGATCCCCGCGGTTGTCCTGGGCCACGCCGCGGCCCACCGTTTTCTCATGCACCATGTCGCAGCACGATCCCGCACACTCGTGCTGGCCGTTGCCGCGGTTGCAGGAACGAGCGCGGTTGTTCGCGCACTGTGGTTCTAGGCTCCAACGAAGCCGCTCCGCTGGCGGGCAACCGGCCCGCGCACGACCGGCCGCGCAGACTGGCCGCGCTGCGGACCTGCGGACCCTGTTGTGACGGATCGGACCGTGTTGGGGACAGCGAGACGACGCTGCCCCCAACGCGATCACGATCAGTCGATGTCTTCGAACTCTTCCACTTCCTCAGCGAGATCGATGATTTCGATATCACCAATGCCCGAGGCAACCCGGACCTTCTCGCTGATTTCGATCATCATGTCGGGATTCGCAGTGAGGAACTTCTTCACATTCTCTCGACCTTGACCAAGCTGTTCACCTTCGTAGGTGAACCAAGCTCCCGACTTCTTCACGACGCCAAGCTCCACGCCCACATCAAGAATGGACCCTTCTCGACTAATGCCCTTGCCGAACATGATGTCAAACTCGGCCTGACGAAACGGGGGCGCAACTTTGTTTTTGACGACCTTGACCCGAGCCCGGTTGCCAACGACATCGGCGCCGTCTTTAATGCTCTCGACCCGACGGATGTCCAAACGAACTGAGGCGTAGAACTTCAGCGCGCGCCCACCCGGTGGGGTCTCCGGACTGCCAAACATCACACCGATCTTCTCGCGCAGCTGGT
>SXGT01233178.1_pt1 | contig 29144 bp, 30 predicted proteins | sample 3176221 | NCBI WGS metagenome assembly SXGT01 (sample SAMN11356862, study PRJNA531348) | freshwater metagenome | isolation source: freshwater sample F1-120 | place: China: Fuxian Lake, Yuxi | collected 2017-12-25 | reverse complement strand
GCTGCCAGACTGCTCCATCCCGCGTCCGATTCGACATTGGTGCCGTCGAGAGATGAGACTATAGCAAACCTAGCCATTTAGCGCAAGGTCATTTAGCGCTTTCTTTACTGGATCAATTAAAACACTTGGGCATTTAGTGCGTTAGCTCTGGCGAGATTGGAAACGGGCACGCACAGCTACAAGGTCTTCCATGGTATCCACCCCGGTGACAGGCGTTTGACTACTCACATGAACGGCGATCTTGTAACCGTAATGCAGAGCTCGCAACTGCTCCAATGCCGCCGTTTTTTCTAATGCAGATTGAGGTAGGCTGGTATACAGTTTTAAAAACTTAACCCTATACGCGTAAATGCCAACATGCCTATATGTAGCTATGGGCTTGCTGCTAGGAATGGGTGCGCGACTAAAATTCATCGCATGACCGTGTTTGTCCATCACAAGCTTAACCACATTCGGGTTTAGAAAATCAGCCTCATTGCTAATGACAAAGCAAGCGGTGGCCATCGCTGCCGACTTATCGTTATTTAACTGATGCGCCACCTCGGCTATCAAAGTCGGCGATATCAAGGGCTCATCACCTTGCACGTTAAGCACTATGGTCTCATCTGACCACTCTTGCTGCATGGCCACCTCGGCAATTCGATCGGTACCACTCAAGTGCCTAGCCTGCGTCATGCAAGCGTCAAAGCCATGCTGCTTTACCGCCTGCATAATACGCTCATCATCGGTAGCAACCATCACTTGTTTTGCGCCACTTAAGGCAGCACGCTCAGCCACCCTAACCACCATGGGCTTGCCGGCAATATCAAGCAGCGGCTTGCCTGGCAACCTAACGCTGTCATAACGCGCCGGGATCAACACATTAAACGACAGTGTGCTGACCGTATCCTGCGCATTAGCCAAGCGCTTCGTCATCCGTTAATTTACGCGCCTCTTCTTCCAGCAAGACCGGTATGCCATCTTTAATCGGGTAGGCGAGCCTGGCAGACTTGGAAATAAGCTCATTGCCGGCTTTATTCATGGTCAGAGGACCTTTTGTCACTGGGCAAACTAATATTTGTAACAACTTGGCATCCATATCAACTTCTCAACTTTTGCAATATAAACGAAATAAAATTCAGGTCAGCCGAACTGCTAACCGATGCTGTCACGGGTAAGTACCAGGCATCCAATCCTGAAAAAGCGCTGCATTTAACCGCATCTTTCTCTGTCATCAGTATGGTCTTGCCTGCCAACTGCGCAAAATCGGCAGTGCTAAACGCATGATGATCAGGATAAACCCTAGTCTCAAATTGTAGCCCCAAAGCAGTGAGCTGATCAAAATAACGTTGCGGCTTGCCTATGCCCGCAATGGCCACTGTATTTTTATCCTGAAATTCCTTGGCCGACTTGGGCGCTTGTGAGCGATCTAGGGAATAAAACAAATCCCCATGCAAGGTCATGGTAAAGCAGCGCGACAACCCGACGCCAGTTAACTCTCCGGACTGACGGCCACTCAGCACCACCGCATCCACCTGCTTGAGTCTAGCCACCTTTTCGCGCAAAGGCCCAGCCGGTAGCAATCTAAAATTACCAAATGGATGAGTGGCATCGACTGTGGCAATTTCCACGTCTCGCTGCAAGGCATAATGCTGCAAACCGTCGTCACTAATAATCACGTTGCACTGCGGATTAGCCTGCAGCAGAGCTTGCCCTAGTTTTACTTTATTGTTTCCCACATAGACCGGGCATGCCGTGCGTTGCGCAATCAAGACCGGCTCATCACCAACCAAGCCAGGGTTGCTGTCAGCGTATACCGGGGTGGCGGTTTGCTGCTTACCGCCATAGCCACGGCTAATAACACCAGGCTTCAATCCCGCCGCTTGCAATTGCTGAACTAAGTAAATAACCAGCGGGGTCTTGCCGGTCCCGCCAACGCTGATGTTCCCCACCACAATCAACGGCACGCTTAATCGGCTGCTTTTTAACAAACCCGGCCTGTACATGGCTTTTCTTAGGGCCACCAAACCCATAAAAATGCAGGACAGCGGCAACAACACCCACTGCCAAGACGAGCGAACTTGCCATTGTTTCTGCAACCAGACCTTCATTTAAGCCCAAGCCTGGCCATACTTAGGCCTGCGCAGCAAATTGCTTATGGTAAAGCTTGGCATAATGCCCAGCTTGCTCAAGCAAAGCTTGGTGCGTGCCAATTTCAACCACCTCCCCCTGCTCCATCACCATAATACGATCGGCATTTTCTATGGTACTCAAGCGATGGGCGATGACGATGCTGGTGCGATTCTGCATCAAGCTGTCCAACGCCTGTTGCACATGCTGCTCGGACTCGCTATCCAAGGCTGAGGTGGCTTCGTCCAGCAACAAGATAGGCGCATTTTTTAAAATGGCTCGGGCAATAGCGATGCGTTGGCGCTGCCCACCGGACAATTGCAAACCCCGGTCACCCAATTCTTGTTGCAAGCCATTTGGCAGTTGCTCTATGAATTCCCATGCATGCGCAGCCTTGGCGGAAGAAATCACGTCCGCCTCACTGGCGTTGCCCAACAAACCATAAGCAATGTTATTAAACACCGTATCGTTAAATAAAATCACATCCTGACTGACCAAGGAGAACTGCTGGCGCAAATCCGCCAAAGCCAAATCACGCATGTCTACACCGTCCAACAGCACCTGCCCTTGCTGCAATTCATAAAACCTGGGCAACAAATTGATTAGACTGGTTTTTCCACCACCGGAACGCCCTACCAATGCCAACCTTTCGCCCGGCTTAATACTCAAGCTAATCCGGTTTAATGCTGGCCGCTTGGTATTCGGGTAGGCCAACAGCACATCTTTAAACTCGATCTCCCCTTTTGTGCGATGCGGCATAGGCTGCCCGTCTTCTTGTTCGGGATCCAAATCAACTAAAGCGAAAACACTTTGCGCAGCCGCTAACGCCAACTGCACGTCCTCGTTCATGGCCGTTAAATTTTTGATGGGAGCGATGAGCATCAATAGCGCGCCAACAAATGCCGCAAACTCGCCCGCACTGAATTTGCCTATGGCGTAATACACCACTAAGCCCAAGGACACGGCGGCCAACAACTCGACCACCATGCTATTTAAACCAGCCAGGCGCGCCAATCGCGTTTGCAAGCGTCGATTGTTGATGACGGCTTTGGCGTAACGTTCGTTTTCGTAATTTTGACCGGCGAATATTTTGACCACGCGCTGACCGGCAATGGCTTCCTGAGCCACTTGAGTCATGTCACCTAAGCTAGACTGCACCTCTCGACCGGCGTCGCGCAACTGCGGCGCCATGGTTTTCAAACAGGTCGCCATCAGAGGAGCCAACAAAACAAAAATAAGCGTCAACCGCCAATCCAAATACAGCATATACGCCATGATGCCTATGGCCGTGAGGCTATCTCTCACTATGGTCAGCGTGGATTTGGTGGCAGCATTGGCCATCTGCTCAACATCATTGACCATCTTAGACACCAGCTTGCCATTGGCTGCTTGATCATAGAAACCCAGCGGCAAACGCATGAGTTGCCTAAACACATCCAAGCGCAGGTCGGCCACGACACGACGGGCCAACCAACGCATGGAAAAATTGGCCGCAAAACCGGATAGCGCGCGTAGGGCCAATAATGCAAACAATAGCAAAGGCAAGTAAGCCAGATTACCGGCCGATTGCTTGACAAAGCCTTCGTCGGTGACATGCTTTATGAGCACCAAGAAAGCCGTATTGCTAAAGGCGAGCAAGATCAGCGCCATCACACCCAATAGGCAGACTAATAGGTGCAACCTGGCATACGACCACAGGCGTAGAAAATGATTGTTTGAAGAGGCCGCCGGAGTTGCCATCACATGCTGAGATTTAGAAATGGGTGGAAAATACGCCATCTTGAAAAATTAACCACGGCAAGCTTGTGCCATCGAATTTTATAGATGGCTTTATTTATTTGGATTGCGTCGCAAAGGTGATGTGGGTGTAGCCCACGGTGCGGGACGCCTCCATGACATCCACCACAGACTGATGGGTGCTCTTGGCATCGGCATTAATGATAATGGTGGGCTCCTTGCCGCCGTCTGCCGCCGCTTGCAAAGCGGATGCAATGCCGGCAACGCTGACATCGGATAAGCTTTTACCATTAATTACGTATTGGCCGCTGGCATCAACGCCCACCTCTATGGTCAAGGGTTTTTCTTGCGGCACATTGGCTTGGGCGGTGGGCAAATTAATCTGCAATTCGCTGGTACGCGAAAACGTGGCACTGACCACCAAAAAAATGATGATCACTAACAGCACGTCTATCAATGGCACGAGATTCATTTCGAGGTCTTCATGCCGCTTCCCACGTTGTAAATTCATGTTATTTCCCCAGAATGTCTTAATCGCGTTGACCGTGGATGATTTCCACCAATTTAATTGCTTGCTGTTCCATGCCCACTAGCAAGTCATCGACTTGAGAACGGAAATAACGGTAAGCCACCATGGCCGGCACAGCCACAACAATACCGGCTGCCGTGTTATATAAGGCCACCGAAATACCGCGCGCAAATTGCGCTATATCATGGCCGCTGCTGGTAAACGCACCAAACAATTCCACCATCCCAATAACGGTACCCAACAAACCTAGCAAGGGCGCAACCGTTGCAATGGTGCCTAGGGTCGATAAATAGCGTTCTAAATCATGCGCCACCGCACGACCTGATTCTTCTATGGCTTCTTTCGTCACTTCGCGACTATGGGTTGCATTACTCAAGGCACTGGCAAACAAGCGTCCTAACATAGAATGCTGCTCCAAACGGGCCACAGTCTCATTAGTGATGCCGCCTTTTGCTAACCACGCCTGCACTTCAGGCAACAAATTGGCGGGTGCGACGGCGCTCTCACGCAATACAAAAGCACGCTCGCCTATGATGGCCAAGGCAATGACGGATGCAATAATCAACGGCCAAATAGGCCAACCTGCAGCTACTATAATTTCCCACACAATGCGACTCCCTTTTTAGTTCTAACGCCATTAATCCCACTCAAAATGAACGGGCAATTTATTCCTGCGATACTTTAGCTGGTCAGGCCAATTTGGGCAAGCTGGATGTGCACAGACAAGCCGACCAGCCAACTAATATACATCATGCCAATAACGCGGGTATTGTTGCCGCCATGGCACTAAATGTATGCTGGGAGCGCCCTCTTTAGGGCCTTTAACAAAACGTATTTCGATGGCGCCTGCAAAGTCCGAGCGGTATACGTGCACGCCCTGCGCTTCATAGCGCTGCCACACCTCGGGGCTGGGATGGCGATAGCGATTTAAATAACCCGAGGTAAACACAGCCACAGTTGGCGCCACCGCCTCGATAAACTCCTGACTGGATGAGGTGCGGCTGCCATGGTGCGGCACCACCAATACATCACTGGCTAAAGCAGCGGGCAAGCTATTTAAAAGCCAGCGCTCGTCTGTTTTTTCTATGTCGCCGGTCAATAACAGCGTGCCGGCTAAGCTGCTAATTTTTAAAACACAACTGCGATTATTATCCTCAATAGCCTCATCTTGATAACTGGCAAGGCTGGGGTGGAGCATGTCAAAGCGCACCCCATCCCACACCCAAGTTTGCCCTGCATGGCACCTTAGCTGCCGCTGCCCAACCAATCCAACTGCATCCGAAGGCAAAGAACTGGCCAGCCAAGTAACCGGCAGCAAGGCCAACAAAGACTGCATGCCGCCGCTGTGATCTATATCATTATGGCTAATCACCAATCCATCCAGCTTGGCTACCCCAGCACCCCGCAAAAACGGAAAGACAATGCGACTGCCGGCATCCGTTTGGCTATCGTATTTTGGGCCGGCGTCAAAAACCAAACTGTGCTTGGCAGTTTGCACCACCACACTCAAGCCTTGCCCGACATCCAGCACAGTGACTTTCATTTCGCCTGGCAAGGGTCGCTCGGGCAGCACAAGCAGCATGGGCAAGAGCGTCAGCAAGCCTAAATAGCGCATAGGAAAGCCCGCAGGCAATAGCAGCCAAACCATGCCCAATAAAGCCGGCAGCATGGTCCAGCTTGTCGGAGCATGCTGCTGCCACGTAGCAAACGGTAGCCGGTTCATGCTGTTTAGCATGGCCATGCAAAAGTCGAGGCTGGCGTAAGCCAAGTGCAAAGGCCAATCCATGAAAAAAAAGCTGCCTAACAAGGCCAAAGGCGTCACCACAAAACTAATCAATGGGATGGCGACGGCATTTGCAATAGGCGAAATAAGCGAGGTTTGATTAAACAAAATCAATACAGCTGGCACCATACCAACGGTTACCGCCCACTGGGCTTTTACTGCAGTTTTAAGCCATGTTTGCTTAGCGATGCCGCCACCCAAGGCATAGGCCATGACAGCCACGGCGCCAAAGGACAGATAAAAACCCGGGGCATTGACCGCCCATGGGTCCAATAAAACCACCAGCGCCAATGCCAGCGCCAGCACTTGGCTCAGGGCTATAGACCTACTTGAGCACAAGGCCCAGGCCAGAACAGCCAGCATGTACAAGGTACGTTGGGTAGGCACGGAGAAACCGGCTAGCACGCCATAGATCAACGCCCCTATAAAGCCGGCTATGCTGGCCGCCTTACGGGTAGGGAAACGCATCATCAAGCGCGGCTTACGCCGCCAAATAAAATCGACCATGGCGTATACCAAACCCGCCAACATGCTGATGTGTAAGCCAGAAATAGACATCAAATGGCTGGTGCCGGTTTGCAAAAACAACTGCCAATCGCCGGCATTAATTTGACTGTCGTCACCCATCACCAACGCCAATACGATGCCCGCATAAGCTTGCCCATGCAAAACTTGAAGGATGCGCTGCCTAACAAGCTCGCGTGTTCGCTCGATGGCATAGCCTGGCTTCCAAACCATGTCTGCCAACTTGCGCATGCCCTCGTTGGTTTTAATGTTGCCTGTAGCGCGTATGTTTTCCGCCAGCGCCCACGACTCAAAATCGTAGCCGTGCGGATTGATGCTAGCGTGCGGTCGCTTTAAGCGAACAGTCAGCAACCAACGCTGACCGGCATGAAACAAATTTGGGGCAACTTGGGGTGGATACGCTAGAGTAGTGGATGGATTTAGCGCCCCCTCAGCGGCAGCCTCGTAGTAATTAAGGCTAATACACTGAGGCACAATCGCACCTTTTGTCAGCACGGTTTCCACATCAAACCGAAAGCGCAGACCCCGCTCCGTGGCTTCCGGCACACTGGCCACCACCCCAACCACCTCTATGCTTTGTTGCTGCCAAGCCACAGGCAAAGCGTCACTCAAGCGCCATAGCGCAAACCCAGCCGCCCAACACAAGCCTATTAAAAAACTGGCTATGCTGAGCAATAAGGGATTGAGACGCCTGGGCACTAACTTACGCCAGACTAGGCATAAAATAATCAGCGCAGTTATCAACAGGCCCAATAACACCGCTAAGCTGGGCAATACTGCGGCCTGTTGCACCACCCATGCAGCAAAAACAAACGTTATTGCGACAGGGGTCATGGCTAGGCTAATCCATGAAGAATCTACAAGGGCTGCAACTTACCGTCAACTAACAGGTATTGGCGCTGCATTTTTTTGGCCAACTCGATGTCGTGCGTCACCACCACCAAACTTCTTTGCTGCGTTTGGTTTAATCCTAATAACAAATCAAATACCGCGTGCGCGGTATGCCTATCCAGATTGCCAGTTGGCTCATCCGCCAATATGCATTGTGGCTCGGCGATCAATGCTCTAGCCAGCGCAGCCCTTTGCCGCTCCCCTCCGGACAACTCACCCGGCATGTGCGCCAGCCTATGCGCCAAGCCCACTCTAGCCAGCATGTCAGCCGCTAGACCTAAGGCTTGCTCGCGCGGCATGCGCCTTATTAACAAGGGCATGGCCACGTTTTCAAGGGCGGTAAATTCTGCCAACAAATGGTGAAATTGGTAAACAAAGCCTAGGCTGCGATTACGCAGCACGCCTTTTTGTGCTTCGTTTAATGCCGCCAAATTTTGCTTGAGTACGCGCACTTCGCCGGCAGAAGCGGCGTCCAAGCCACCCAATAAATGCAACAAGGTGCTTTTGCCCGAACCGGAGCTACCCACGATGGCAATCTGCTCACCGGCATGCACCGTCAGGTCTATGCCGTTTAACACCGCCACCTCCAAGCCATGGTAGGTTTTACGCAGCTCGCTACAAGCCAGCACTTCCTCATGCAAGGCCGCCTTACTCATAACGCAAGGCCTCCGCAGGATTGATCTTGCTGGCGCGCCAACTTGGGTAGAGCGTGGCCAACAAACTCAAAGAAAAAGACATCAACACGATAAGCCACACATCCCCCCAGATTAAGTCAGAAGGCAGCTCGCTGATGGCATAGACTTCTTTGGATAGAAACTGCACATGGAATAGATTTTCAATAAACGGAATAATGCTACTGATATTAAGTGCGATCACTACGCCAATCAGGGCACCCAGCAAGGTGCCAACCAAACCGATCAGCGCGCCTTGCACGATAAATATACTGAGTATGCTGCCAGGACTGGCGCCCAGCGTGCGCATGATTGCAATGTCTGCGCGCTTATCCGTTACTGCCATCACCAAAGTCGAGACGATATTAAAAGCCGCGACGGCGACTATCAGCGTAAGTATGATGAACATCACGCGCTTTTCCATCTGCACGGCTTTAAAGAAATTAGCATGCTGCATGGTCCAGTCGCTCACGTAATACTGATCATGCACAGCCAATCGGTTATTTAGCCGCTCGCTCATGGCTGCCCCTATCTCGGGTGCATCAAACAAGTCATCGAGCTTTAAACGCAAACCCGACACGCTATCGGCCATGCGGTATAACTTAGCCGCATCGTCTAAGTGCACCAATGCCAAACCGGCGTCATACTCATACATGCCCACCTGAAACAAACCAACTAAGGTAAATTGCTTGAGCCTTGGCACCAAGCCGGTAGGCGTAAATTGCCCTTGAGGCGCCATCAGCAAGACTTTGTCGCCAACTTGCACGCCTAAGTTATAGGCTAAATCTGCGCCTAAAATAATGCCAAATTCACCGGCTTTTAGGTCGGTCAACTGCCCCACTTTCATGTTGCGGCCCAAGTCGGCCACGCCGTCTTCAGCCACAGGCAACACCCCACGGATGAGCGCACCTTGCACACCTTGATCGTAGCTAAGCATCCCTTGCGCCATAATATAAGGCGCCGCAGCCAGCACGTGATCTTGCTTGACCGCAAAATTCATTACTGCCGGCCAATCGTTTAGCTGATTATTGCGGCCACTAATTTCCAAATGCGAGGCCACCCCCAAAATTCGACTGCGCAATTCCTTCTGAAACCCATTCATCACCGATAGCACAACGATGAGCGCGGCCACGCCTAGCGCAATGCCCAGCATACTGGTTAAGGAAATAAAGGAAATGAAATGGTTTTTACGCTTAGCACGGGTATAGCGCAGGCCGACCAAGAGCTCGAAGCCGCTAAACTGCTTTGCTAATGATTTTAATTTTTGCCACATAAGTGAAATTCTAACAGGCTTATGCCGGCGCCTATCAAGTATTCTGTAGGCAAGCAATGAGCCCAAGTGGCGCTAAGTCTGATAAAATTGCCGCATGTTTACTGGCATCATACAAAGCGTAGGAAAAATCGACAGCGTGCAAGCCATAGGCTCGGACCTTAGGCTTAGCATTGCTTGTGCAAACTTAGGTCTGCAGGACGTAAAAAGTGGCGATAGCATTGCCGTTAACGGCGCATGCCTAACCGCGACCACCGTCAGTGAGCGCCATTTCGAAGCGCTCGTTTCGCAAGCGAGTCTAGCCGTGACGGTGGGATTAAACCAAGCGCAAGCAGTTAACCTAGAAAAAGCCTTGCGCTTAAGTGACCGACTTGGCGGTCACTTGGTGAGCGGCCATGTCGATGGCGTGGGCAGCGTGCTGAACTTTGAACAGTTAGGCGAATGCTGGAAATTGGACATCCGTGCACCGCACGCCTTAAGCAAGTACATCGCACCGAAAGGCTCCATCGCCGTCAATGGCGTCAGCCTGACCATCAACAGCATAGAGCAGGATGTGTTTAGCATGAACTTAATTCCGCACACGCTAGAGAACACCACCTTGCAATTTTTAGTAGTGGGTAGCCAAGTGAATTTAGAAGTCGATCAAATTGCCCGTTACGTCGACCGCATGGCGCAATGGGCCAACGAATAATGAATGCAGAAGCCAACAAACTTGCGCACTCAATAAAGCCATTGGAAAAAGCAAAGTGACCATCAGCAGCGCCCAAGAAATTATTGCAGAAATCAAACACGGCCGCATGGTTGTGTTAGTCGATGACGAAAATCGCGAAAACGAAGGCGACTTGGTGCTGGCTGCTGAGTTCGTTACCGCTGAGCACATTAATTTTATGGCCAAACACGGACGCGGCCTAATTTGCTTAACGCTCACGGAAGCGCGTTGCCGTCAATTAAACCTAACGAAAATGGTGCAAAAAAATGGCGCCCGTATGGGTACCAACTTTACCGTTTCCATAGAAGCGGCTGAAGGCGTCACGACGGGCATTTCAGCAGCCGATAGAGCGCGCACCGTGCAAGCGGCGGTAGCCAAAACGGCCAAACCTAAAGACATTGTTAGCCCCGGTCACATTTTTCCCTTAAGCGCCATGGACGGCGGCGTCTTGGTTAGAGCCGGGCACACCGAAGCCGGCTGTGATTTAGCACTATTGGCTGGCGCAGAGCCTAGCAGTGTTATTTGCGAGATCCTAAAAGACGACGGCAGCATGGCACGTTTGCCAGATCTAATAGCTTTTGCCGCCGAGCACCAACTTAAAATTGGCACCATAGCCGACCTCATTCAATACCGCGCGCAAACCGAACGCTTAGTTGAGCGCGCCGCTGAGCGATTAATCCTAACGCCCTACGGCACCATGCAGCTGATCGCCTACCACGATAAAATTGCCAAGGAAACGCACTTAGCCCTCATCAAAGGCAAGCCTTCGCCCACACAGGAAACACTGGTCCGGGTGCACGAGCCCTTGTCCATTTTTGACTTACTGGATCGCTCTAGCTGTTCGCATAGCTGGAATACCTTGGCGGCCATGCAGGTCATAGCGGAAGCGGAAGCCGGCGTCATGGTGTTATTGCACCACCAAGAAAGTGGCGAAAATATAGTGGAACGCATAGTGGGTGCCGATCAACCGGTGCGCATAAACCAAGAATTACGCACCTACGGCATAGGCTCACAAATCCTATTGGATTGTGGCGTGGGCAAAATGAAATTGTTGGCCAATCCAAGAAAAATGCCCAGCATGGCCGGTTTTGGCTTAGAAGTATGCGGCTACCTAGAGGCAGAATAAAACCTAACTTATATTTTTTTCTATAATAATCAGTCGTCTATGTTAGAATGAGCACATTGGAAAACGTCAATCTCACCGGTCACCTACTCATCGCCATGCCAGGCATGACGGATCCGTTTTTTTCTAAGTCAGTCACCTTCATCTGCACCCACAATCAAGATGGCGCCATGGGCGTCATGATCAACCGCCCCACCGACCTCAGCTACGAAACTTTATTTGAAAAAATAAAAGTCGATCTAGCCCAAAGCGAGCTTGCAGACAATGCCGTCCTGTATGGCGGACCGGTTCAACCTGAACGAGGCTTTGTGCTGCATGAGCACAGTGGCGAATGGGACAGCACCCTATCCATAGCAGAAAACACCGCCCTAACCACGTCGAAAGACATCTTGGAATCGGTGGCCATAGGCACTGGGCCAAAAAAAATGTTGCTGGCTTTGGGCTACGCGGGCTGGACCGCTGGTCAATTGGAGCAAGAGATTGCCGCAAACTCATGGCTTTCAGTGCAAGCCAAAGACGGCGAAACCTTGCATAAAATTTTGTTTGAATGCAAAGCCGAAGATAAGCTGAACGCCAGCCTGGCTTTATTGGGGGTCAACCCCGCCATGTTGTCTGATGTGGCAGGCCATGCCTGAGCGCATGCTTCGTCAAGCGCCGGCGCACGGCCAACTGATAGATAACGAAGGCGTTTATCAACAAGAAACCATAATGCGCGGCACCGCCATGTGCTTTGACTTTGGTGAGCAACGCATAGGCGTAGCCGTTGGCGAACACCTGATAGGGCAAGCTCAAGCGCTGACCACCATAGACAACGAGAGCAATAGCGTGCGTTTTAATTGTATCGAAGCGCTTGTAGCCGAATGGCAACCAAAATTACTGCTAGTGGGCTTGCCTTTGAATTTGGCTGGCGAGGAAACGCCGATCACGCAGTTATGCACAAAATTTGCACGGCGTTTAAATGGCCGTTTTAACCTACCGGTAATGATGATAGACGAGCGTTACAGCTCAGTGGCTGCCAGTGAATTACTTAATCAAGCCGGGCTAAAAGGCCGCGCACAAAAAAGCCACTTGGATCAAGTCGCCGCGCAAACCATACTACAAAGCTATTTTGACAGTATACAAACATGAATTATGATATCGCCACCATTTTGATTGCCTAAAGCCATGACCACAAACCCATCCCAATTACCCGACGCAGAAGCGCTGATCAACATACTCGCAGATAAGCTGCTGCCTTTACTGAAAAAAAACACCGCACTGGTGGGCATACAAAGTGGCGGAGTTTGGGTCATGCAACGATTGCTGGCCAAGCTAGACAAAACCTTGGCCACCCATGCGATTGAACACGGCACCTTAGACGTGTCATTCTATCGAGACGATTACGCTAAACGCGGCCTCAAGCCAGATAACCAGCCCAGTCAAATCGCATTTGACGTTGAAAACAAGCACATTATTCTAATCGACGATGTATTTTTCACCGGTCGCACCACCCGCGCTGCCATGAATGAATTGTTCGATTACGGCCGACCGGCCAGCATTACGCTGATCGCATTGGTCAACCGTGGTGGCCGCGAACTGCCGATTAGTCCACAAATCACCGCCGTGGACTTAAACCTTAAGCCCACGGAAAATTTGCAACTCATACAACTGGCTAACGGCCAGTTAGGCTTCACCTTAAAATCGCTCACCCCATCTAACCATCAGGCGGTCTCTAAGCATGCATAACCCTCAACTTTATTCTGACGGTCAACTTCGCCACCTTCTGTCCATAGAAGGTTTACCGAAAAAAATATTAAATCAAATTTTAGACACGGCGGAATCCTTTGTTGGGGTGGCCGAGCGTGAAGTAAAAAAAGTGCCCTTGTTGCGCGGAAAAACCGTCTGCAATCTTTTCTTTGAAAACAGCACCCGCACCCGCACCACCTTTGAAATCGCGGCCAAGCGTTTATCGGCCGATGTCATCAGCTTGAATGTCAACACCTCCTCGCAATCTAAAGGTGAAACCATCTTAGACACGGTGGACAACCTGATTGCCATGCATGCCGACATGTTTGTGGTAAGACACGCGCAGTCGGGTGCAGCGCACTTCATCGCCAAACACGTGCCCGAGCACATCCACATCATCAATGCCGGTGACGGACGACACTCGCACCCCACACAAGGCTTGCTAGATGTCTTTACCATACGCAAATACAAGCCAGACTTGCATAATCTACGCGTGGCCATAGTCGGTGACATCCTGCATTCTCGCGTGGCCCGCTCTGAAATCCACGCCTTAACCACATTAGGCGTGCCCGAGGTACGCGTGATTGCGCCTAAAACCTTGCTGCCGGCGGAGGTAGAGAAACTAGGGGTGCACGTTTACCATGACATGCGTGCTGGATTAAAAGACGTCGACGTCATCATGATGTTACGTTTGCAAAATGAGCGCATGAGCGGCGCCATGTTACCCAGCGCCCAAGAGTACTTTAAAACCTACGGCCTCACCCAAGAGAAACTGAGCCTAGCCAAACCCGATGCCATCGTCTTGCACCCCGGCCCCATGAACCGTGGCGTAGAGATTGATTCCGGCGTAGCGGATGGGCAACAATCGGTGATTCTGCCACAAGTCACTTACGGTATTGCCATACGCATGGCCGTCATGGCCATCCTTGCCGGCGGCCAACCATCAGGAACCCAGTCATGAAAATACACATAAAAAATGGCCGCGTTATCGACCCAATTAGCCAGCTAGACAGCCAGCTAGACGTCTACGTAGGCGCAGGTAAAATTCTAGCGTTAGGCAAGGCCCCTGCTGGATTTGTCGCCAACCAAATCATAGATGCCAGCAATCTGATCGTCTGCCCTGGCTTGGTGGATTTATCGGCCAGGTTGCGTGAACCGGGTGAAGAATACAAGGCCACCTTAGTTAGCGAATTGCAAGCCGCTGTTGCCGGCGGCGTTACCAGCTTAGCCTGCCCACCGGATACCGATCCAGTGTTAGATGAACCGGGACTGGTAAAAATGTTAAAACACCGTGCCAAGCAACTGAATCTAGCGCACGTCTACCCCTTGGGCGCATTAACCAGGCAATTACAGGGCACCGTGTTGGCAGAAATGGGCGAATTACGTGAAGCAGGCTGCGTCGGTTTTTCTCAGGCCAATATGGCGATTACCGACACGCAAGTATTGTGGCGAGCGATGGAATATGCCGCCACCTTTGGCTACACCTTATTTCTGCATGCCGAAGATGCATTTCTGGCAAAAGACGGCGTCGCGCATGATGGCGAAGTGGCCAGTCGGTTGGGTCTCAAAGGTATCCCTAGCGCGGCCGAAGCCTTGGCATTGGCTGGCCTATTGCGCATAGCCAAAGAAACCGGCGCCAAACTCCACATCAGCCGCTTGTCCACTGCTGAAGGGATAAACATGATACGGGAGGCGAAAAAACAAGGCTTGCCCATCAGTTGCGACGTCAGCGCCAACCACGTACACCTGACTGAACACGACCTGGCATACTTTGATAGCAACTGCCACCTTAAACCACCCTTACGCAGCCAACGCGACCAAGCCGCCATAAGTGTCGGACTCAAAGACGGCACCATAGATGCCATCTGTTCAGACCACACGCCGGTGGACGACGATGGCAAATTAGCGCCATTTGCAGAAGCGGAAATTGGCGCCAGCGGTTTAGAATTGTTACTGACGCTGACCTTGAAATGGGCTAATCAAGAAAAAGTCGGGCTAATCGATGCCTTAGGTTTAATTAGCGCGTCGTCTGCCAAAATATTAGGCATAACCGCGGGCCAATTGTCGGTGAATAGCGATGCCGATATTTGCGTATTTGATCCGTCGCTATACTGGAAAGTCGAGGCCGGCAATTTGAAAAGTCAAGGCAAGAACAGCCCGTTCACTGGTCTGGAAATGGCAGGCAAGGTCAAATACACCTTAGTCAACGGCCAATTGGTCTACCAAGCCTAGTCCTTAAACGACGTTTATCTGAGTTAAATCCGCCGCTGGCATCTGCGCTTTAGCTGCGTCAAAAGCCAATTTGATTTTTAAACGCAAATCGTTTTCCGAATCGGCGTTGAGTAAGGCATCCTCGTAGGTAATTAAGCCGTCTGTGTATAAATTAAACAGCGCTTGATCCAAGGTTTGCATGCCAAAATCTTTGGCTTTTGCCATGCAGTCTTTGATAGCCTGCACGTCGCCTTTGGCAATTAAATCGGCTATCAAGGGAGAGTTGAGCATCACTTCCACCGCTGCTACTCGTCCTTTGCCTTGACTGAGTGGTATCAAGCGTTGCGCAACCATGGCTTTGGTATGCAAGGACAAATCCATTAACACTTGATTGCGCCTTTCTTCCGGAAAGAAATTCACGATACGGTCTATGGCCTGATGGGTGCTGTTTGCGTGCAAGCTCGCAATACACAAATGCCCGGTCTCAGCAAAAGCCAAAGCGTGTTCCATACTAAGCCTATCTCTAATGGCCCCTATGACCACAACATCGGGCGCTTGGCGCAAGGCGTTATTCAAGGCGCTAGGCCAATCATGGCTGTCCACACCCACTTCTCGTTGGCTCACTATGCATTGTTGATGCGCATGCAAAAACTCTATCGGATCTTCTATGCTGAGAATGTGCCCACTGCTATTGGCATTCAGGTAACCCACCATGGCAGCCAATGAACTGGATTTGCCGGATCCTGATCCGCCAACAAAAAAGATGAGACCGCGCTTGGCCAAGGCGATGTCTTTTACAACTGCAGGCAAACCCAGGCCCTCGAAGTCAGGAATGCTGGTCGCAATCATTCGAAATACCAAAGCAACCGCGCCACGCTGTATAAAGGCGTTAACCCTAAACCGCGACAAACCAGTGCGGCTGACGACAAAATTGCATTCTTGGCTAACTTCAAAATCAGCCAGTTGCTGCTCTGTCAACATGGCGCGAGCGATGGCTTGCGTTTGCAAGGAAGACAAAACTTGATTGCTGACTGGCGTGACTTTGCCATCGATCTTCATCGCCGGCGGGAAGCCACTGGTGATGAGCAAATCCGAGGCATTTTTTGCCATGGTTAAGCGCAATAAATCCAGTATAAATTTTTCTGCCTGATCTTTTTCCATGGTTTACCTAAAAGCTTACATGCTCATACTTAAGCAAAGATAGTATCTTTATTAGCGGCTTTGGACTTGGCCTCCGCTACTGAAATCAAGTTGCGTTTTACCAGTTCCTGCAGGCATTGATCCAGGGTTTGCATGCCTACGTTTTGCCCAGTTTGAATGGCGGAATACATTTGCGGCACCTTGGCCTCACGAATCAAATTGCGTATCGCTGGTGTCGCCAGCATGATTTCATGGGCAGCGACACGGCCCTGCTCGTCTTTGGTTTTACACAAGGTTTGCGATATCACCGCGCGTAAGGATTCCGACAACATGGAACGCACCATTTCCTTTTCTGCCGCCGGGAACACATCGATAATTCGGTCTATGGTTTTTGCCGCGGAACTGGTGTGCAAGGTAGCAAACACCATGTGCCCAGTCTCTGCTGCTGTCAAGGCCAAGCGTATGGTTTCCAGGTCACGCAATTCGCCAACTAAAATCACATCGGGGTCTTCACGCAAAGCCGAGCGCAATGCACTGCTAAAGGAATGGGTATGCGGGCCAACTTCACGCTGATTAATCAAACTTTTCTTAGGCGTATGGACAAACTCTATCGGGTCTTCCACGGTGAGGATGTGCGCGTAAGCTTTGTTGTTGATGTAATCAATCATGGCAGCCAAAGTGGTGGATTTCCCTGAGCCAGTCGGCCCAGTGATTAAACACAAGCCTCTAGGCTGATCGGCTATCTCTTTAAAAATGGCTGGGCAATTGAGCTCTTCCATGCTCAAGATTTGCGATGGGATGTTGCGAAAAACAGCGCCTGCGCCACGGTTATGATTAAAAGCATTGACGCGAAAACGGGCGAGATTGGCAATCTCAAAAGAGAAATCGCACTCCAAACTCTCTTCGTATTACTTGCGCTGGGTGTCGCTCATGATGTCGTAAATCATGGCTCTAACTTGCGCATGATCTAAAACCGGCAGGTTGATTTTTCGGATATCGCCGTGCACCCTAATCATGGGCGGCATGTCCGCAGATAGGTGCAAATCGGACGCTTGGTTTTTAACTGAAAATGCCAGTAAATCTGAAATGTCCACAAGCTGCTCCTGTTATAATTTACTGTAGATCGCGTCTAGCGATGCTTAACTTAACGCACTAATTACTGGTGCGGTCTGGCCCAGAAGCTGAACCAGCATGAGAATTTGATACTAAATGAATTATGACCTCAATTAGCAAGCGCTTGCAAGCTATTCTAAGCAGCATAGAATCGGCAAAGCAGCACGCCCATGTCGATCAAACCGTGCAATTGCTGGCCGTTAGCAAGGCCCAAGCAGCAGCAGCCATACGCGAGGCCTACGCGGCTGGGCAAAGGCAGTTTGGCGAAAACTACTTACAAGAAGCGCTAGACAAGCAAGCACAACTGAGCGATTTGGCCATCCTATGGCATTTTATTGGGCCCATACAAAGCAATAAAACACAATCAATAGCCCAGCATTTTGATTGGGTACACAGCGTAGACAGGCTAAAAATAGCACAGCGTTTAAATGACGCCAGAGCCAATATCAGCACCCCATTGCAAGTCTGCGTGCAAATTAACATCAGCAATGAAGCCAGCAAAAGCGGCGTATTGGTCGCCGATTTGCAAGCTACCGTAGCCGCCATCGCCAAACTGCCGCACTTGCAATTACGCGGCCTCATGGCCATTCCTGCACCGAGTCAAGACCTATCTGTACTACGCCAGCAGTTCAAACAAGTGCGGCAATGTTATGATAACTTGTTGGCGCTAGGCTACCAATTGGACACCTTATCCATAGGCATGTCGGATGATTATGCCGTGGCAATCGAACAAGGCGCCACAATAGTGCGCATCGGGTCCGCATTATTTGGTGCGAGAGCGAAGTAGCGTAATTACAGTAAAAGGGTTTAGAACAAAACATGAATCAAACTATGCACATTAGCTTTATTGGTGGCGGCAATATGGCCAGCGCCATCCTATGCGGCTTAAAAAAGCATGCGTTCAATATGAGTGCTATTTGCGTGGTGGAACCCGATGCCGATAAACGCGCCATGATGATCGAGCAATTTGGCGTGCAAACCGCAGCGCACATCAGCGACATGCCAAGCAGCGCTGCGCAAGTACTGGTTTTAGCCGTCAAACCGCAACAAATGCAAGCCGTGTGTGCTCAACTTAATGGCAAATTAGGCGCACCGCTCAAAGAGCACTTAATCCTTTCCATCGCTGCCGGCATACGCACCACGGATCTAGGCCGTTGGCTAAACGATCACCAAGCTATCGTCCGAGCCATGCCCAACACGCCTGCGCAGATTCAAGCCGGCGTCTCGGCCCTGTATGCCATGCCCAGCGTTAATGCGGCGCAGCGTGAGCAAGCGAGCAGCATATTGCAGGCAGTGGGCAGCAGCCTGTGGTTAGACAACGAGGAAAAAATGGATGCCGTCACCGCCATTTCTGGCAGCGGTCCCGCCTACGTGTTTTATCTAATTGAAGCCTTACAAGATGCCGCTATAGAACTGGGTCTTAGTCCAGAAGACGCCAAACTTTTAGCCCTGGAAACATTCACTGGCGCCAGCTTGCTGGCTAAGCAGAGCAAAACCGACATACAGGCGTTGCGTGCGCAAGTCACCTCCAAGGGCGGCACCACCGAACAAGGCATACTCAGTTTAGAATCCGCCCACATTAAAACCATTATTTTAGCCGCGGCCACCGCCGCCGCTAAGAAATCCAAAGCACTAGGGGACGAGCTTGCTGCTTAATGCCCTGTTGTTCTTAGTACACACCCTGCTGGGCTTATTGAGCGCCCTGTTTTTATTGCGCTTTTATTTTCAATTGTGCAAAGTGTCTTTCCAAAATCCCGCTGCGGAATGGGTGCTAGTCTTAAGTCAATTCGCAGTTAAACCTACCCGCCGCATCTTGAGTGTTTTTAAAAACTTTGGCCTCAGTCGAGTGGACCTATCGACCCTGCTGTTAGCCTACCTAAGCCAACTGACCTTATTTAGCCTGACTTTGTGGCTAAAAGACTTTCCCCTAATCGTCGCCGGCAGCCATGTCTGGCCTAAGCTTTTAGGCTTAGCCACGGTGGGGGTAATGAACATCAGCCTGAGCATTTTTTTGTACGCGGTCTTATTGCAAGCGGTGTTAAGTTGGCTCAATCCGCACACCGCATTAGCCCCATTATTAGGCTCGCTAACCGCACCCATACTGACTAAGATGCGGCTATTTATTCGACCCATAGGGCACATCGATATCAGTCCACTGGTTTTTGTAATCGGTGCGCAGTTGGTCTTGGCCACCCTACTCATGCCATTAGAAAACCATTTATTGGCTAATCTTTAGTCCGTCACACCCTGCCATGACCAACCCACCCTCTCCTGAAGAAGCCACGCAGACCCCCGCCACTGCGGCCAGCAGCTTGGGTATAAAATAAATGAGTATGCCCACTGGCGCGAAAGCTTAATTGCCACCATTAATGAATACATAGGCTGGTTAGATCAAGCTGGGCCTATGGATGCTGCCCAAGAATTACGCTTATTCGACATCAAAGAAACCTTAAAAAACGATCGCTTGCTACTGGCTTTTTTAGCGGAATTTTCCCGCGGTAAAACCGAAACCATCAATGCCTTATTTTTTGCTGATTTTAATCAACGTTTGCTACCCAGCGCACCTGGCCGTACTACCATGTGCCCCACGGAAATATTCGCTAATGGCGAGCCGGCTTACATACAACTGCTGCCTATAGAAACCAAATTCAGCAATGCCAGCTTAAGCGAACTAAAAAGCCAGCCCGAGCTGTGGCAAAAATTTCTGCTGGACACACAATCAGCCGATGCCATGAAGCAAACCTTAAGCGCCTTAATTGAAAAAACCAGCGTGGATGTGGCCACGGCCAAATCTCTAGGTTTTTGGCATGAGGACGACCCGGCCATGCAAAAGCGGCTAGGTGAAAAAGGCACGGTGGATATACCCATGTGGCGCCACGCCATGATTAACTACCCACACCCCTTGTTGCAAAAAGGCTTGGTAGTAATTGACACCCCGGGCTTAAACAGCATGGGCGCCGAGCCCGAATTGACTTTAAACATTATCCCCAATGCGCATGCGGTGTTGTTTTTAACGGCAATAGACAGCGGCATCACCAAATCCGACATGCAAATATGGTCAGACTACGTCAAAAACCGAGCCAGTCATAAATTGGTACTGCTAAACAAAATTGACATGCTGTGGGACGGCCTAGAGAGCGACGCAGAAGTGAGCACTATGGTGCAGCAACAAATTGAGCACACGGCAAAGCAATTGGATTTAGATGCCAAGCGGATTTTTGCCATCTCCGCACAAAAAGCCTTGTTGGCTAAAATTAAACATGATACAAAACTACTGCAACGCAGCGGCATAGACGCATTGGAAGATGCCTTAGCCAATCAACTGATTAAATCCAAGCATGAAATTTTAGGACGCGCCATCGTGACCGAATGCGCCAACATGATCGCGCTGTCGCAAAAAGTCGCGGACATGCGAGTCAAGCAAGGTCAACTGCAACTCAAAGAATTGTGTCAAATGCAAAACCAACAGGCAGACAGCACCCAAGAAATTCTGCTGCAAGTCACCACGGAGCGTAAACGCTACGACGCATCGGTGTTGACCTTCAATCAAGGTGGCGAAAAGATTAAACGCCTCAGTGATAAGTTGCTGCTGCAACTCAGTACCGGGTACTTAAACAGCACCTTGGAGCAAAGCAAACAAGACATGGGCGACAGTTGGACCACCATCAGCTTAAATAGAAGCATGCGCACGCTGACCAAACAAGCCATACAACTGGCGCAAGAAATTAAACAAAATGGCGATTTAATCAAACAAGAAGCCGACCATTTATACCAATTATTTTGCCGCGAGCATGGCTTTGCAAAGAGTGTAGCCATGCCACTGAATATGGACACCTTTATCAATAGCATGCAATCCCTGGAAAAAATTACCAACGACTTTTGCCTGGATCCAATTAATGTACTGACAGAAAAACGGTTTTTAATCCGGCGTTTTTACCATGGTCTTGGTGCGCAAATTCAAGCGGCATTTGAACAAGCGCAGTTAGATTGTTCACTGTGGTTAAACGTGGTGATAGGCGAGCTTAAAACACAAATTAACGAGCATAAAAAATCACTGGACCAGCGCGCCGACGCCTTAATGGCATCGCACAACCACGCCGAAATCACCGAAAAAAATCTGGCTGCAACGGAAAAAGATCTGGCTAAGCTGAGCCATCAAGCCCAACAGCTGGATAGCCTATTGTTGAAGCTGATGCGTTCCGCCAAATTTCATCAAGAGCCAAGCTCATCAGCAAGCTAAGCGTCTTTACATCAAAATAATATCAAACGATTCTTGACTGTAGTTGGCTTCCACCTGCAAGGAAATCTGCTTGCCGATAAAGTCAGATAAATTGGCCAAACTTTGCGACTCCTCATCCAACAGCATGTCTATGACTTTAGGCGCTGCCAGCACCCTAAGTTCTCTGGCATTAAACTGCCGCGCCTCCCTTAACAACTCGCGTAATATCTCGTAGCAAACGGTTTGAGCGGTCTTTAATTCGCCGCGCCCTTTGCAGCTGGCACAAGTCTCACACAGCACGTGCGCCAAGCTTTCACGAGTGCGCTTACGCGTCATTTCAACCAAGCCCAAAGGCGTAAATCCATTCACCCCGGTGCGCGCACGATCGCGCGCCACGGCTTTTTGCAACTCGTCCAATACGGCTTCGCGCTGACTGTCTTCATCCATATCAATAAAATCAATGATGATGATGCCGCCTAAATTGCGTAAACGTAATTGCCTAGCAATGGATTGGGCCGCTTCTAAATTGGTTTTAAAAATGGTGTCAGACAGGTTCTTGCCACTGACGAAGCTCCCGGTATTGACGTCTACCGTGGTTAAAGCTTCCGTTTGATCGAAAATTAAATAGCCGCCGGATTTTAACTCGACCTTGCGCGACATGGCTTTTTCAATTTCCTGCTCTATGCTGTACAAATCAAACAAGGGCCGCTCGCCTTGGTAATGCACTAATTTGTTCAATGCCGCCAGGGCGTATAAATTAGCAAAGTCGACTAGTTTTTGAAAGGTCTCACTGGAGTCGATGCGGACCATGGCCGTTTCTGCAGAAAAGACATCGCGTAGCACCCGCATGGGCAAATTCAAATCCTGAAATATCAAGGTGCGATCTGGCACGGCGGTGCTTTTAGCCAGGATATGCTGCCAAGTTTTAGTTAAATAATCTATGTCAGCCAACAACTCTTCGTCGGTCGCGGTTTCAGACATGGTGCGTATGATGTAGCCACCGACACGCTGCTCTGGCAACAACCCGAGCAAGCGCTGTTTCAATTGCTCGCGCTCCGCCTCATCCTCTATGCGCTGCGACACGCCTATGTGCTCTTGTTGTGGCAAATACACCAAAAATCGGCCAGCTATGCTAATTTGCGTGGTCAACCTAGCACCCTTGGTGCCTATCGGCTCTTTGATGACTTGCACCATTAAAGATTGGCCTTCATGCAACACAGCCTGAATGGGCAACTGCGTTTCGGACTGGCCGCATTCAAATATATCGCCGGCATGCAAGAATGCCGCCCGCTGCAGGCCTATTTCCACAAAGGCAGACTGCATGCCGGGCAATACTCGGCACACCACACCACGGTAGACGTTGCCAACCAAGCCCAGCGAGGAACTGCGTTCAATTTGCAATTCCTGCACCACGCCATTCTCCATCATGGCAATGCGCGTCTCTTGTGGCGTTACATTAATTAATATCTCTTCGCTCAATTGGCTTCTCTTTTAATTTAATTCATCTGCATTAAAACGGGAATGCGTTTTAATGTTCAAGTCTACAGGACACTCAAGCCCTGGCCACGCAACAATGCGGCTGTTTCGTACAAAGGCAAACCCATTACCCCAGAATAACTGCCTTCTATACGCTTAATCCAAGCCGCGGCTAAGCCCTGTATGCCATAGCCGCCGGCTTTATCTTGCCATTCGCCACTGGCTAGGTAAGCGTCGATTTGCGCCACTGACAGCGTCATCATTTCAACATGGGTGCAAGAGTAGGCCAATTCAATTTTCTGATTAAGCAGCAATGCCACGGCCGTATGCACCTGATGCACGCTGCCAGACAAACCAGCTAACATCGCTCGCGCATCGGCCTCGTCCGCTGGCTTACCTAACAACTGTGAACCCAATGCCACCGTGGTATCGGCCGCCAATATGGCTGGCGCGCTATCGGCTAAGTCAAGTAAGCGGCCAGCGGCTAAGGCTTTTTGTTCCGCCAATCTTTGCACGTAAGCCGCGGCCTGTTCGCCTGCAAGTGGGGTCTCATCGATATCGGCAGGCTTGATAACACAGCCCCAGCCAAGCTGACTTAGAAGCTCGACCCGTCGCGGGCTGCGCGAGGCTAAGTATAGCGTGTTGCCTGTATTGATTGCTGCCTTGTTATTCACACCGCTAAGTCCATGTATGCATTAAAGCGCAATCTTAACAAAGCTTTAGCGCTATCTGTGACTATTTTATGCCGGGTGCAGACAAAACAGAATAAGACCAGGCCTAACTGGACAAATGCATGCATGGCCTTAGTTTGAGTTAAAATAAGCAATCTTTAATGAACACACAGCCTATTATGCAATGGATGCCCCATGCCACGGTCGCGGCGATTGTAGAAGATCAAGGTAAATTTTTACTGGTCGAGGAAGAAACCGATCGCGGTAATCGTTACAACCAACCGGCTGGCCACTTAGAGGACAACGAAAGCTTGCTAGCCGCGGTAGTACGAGAAACCATGGAAGAAACCGCCTACACCTTTCACCCTGAGGCCCTACTTGGCATTTACCATTGGAAACACGAACACAACGACAGCACCTACTTGCGTTTCGCCTACATAGGCCGTGTCAGCAATCATCAACCGACTCAAGCGTTGGATGAAGGCATCGTTCGCAGCGTATGGATGACGGTAGAAGAAATGCGCGAACAAGCCATGCTGATGCGCAGCCCGCAAGTTTTAAAATGCGTGGAAGATTATTTGGCTGGCAAACGCTACCCACTGGAAGCAATCACGCATTTATAAGTACTAGCAACAAGCTAGGCGCTTACAATAGCTAAAGACACAAGATGAATTTAAATAAACAGCAAAAGAAAAAAGTAGTAGTGGGTCTGTCTGGTGGCGTGGACTCATCGGTAACGGCCTTGCTGCTAAAACAACAGGGTTATGAGGTAACCGGTCTATTCATGAAAAACTGGGAAGACGACGACACCGATGAATACTGCTCCAGCAAACAAGACTTGCTTGATGCCGTCGCCGTCGCCGATAAAATTGGCATAGACATTGAGGCAGTTAACTTTAGTACCGAGTATAAAGATCGCGTGTTCGCTAATTTTTTAAGCGAATACCAAGCGGGGCGCACGCCCAATCCAGATATTTTATGTAATGCAGAAATAAAATTTAAAGCGTTTTTAGACCACGCCATGGGTTTGGGTGCCGATTTAATTGCCACCGGCCACTACGCAAAAGTTAGAGAAAACCCACTCAAACCTGGTTTATTTCAATTATTAAAAGCCGATGACGGCAGCAAAGACCAAAGTTATTTTTTATATAGACTCAATCAAGCTCAACTCAGCAAGACCTTATTCCCACTGGGCGCTTTGCTAAAACGCGAAGTGCGGGAAATTGCCCGTCAAGCAGGTTTAATTAACGCCGACAAAAAAGATTCCACCGGCATTTGCTTTATAGGCGAACGGCCTTTCCAAGCTTTTCTTAGCCAATATTTACCGCGCCAACCAGGCGACATAAAAACAGCCGAAGGCAAACGGGTCGGGCGCCACGATGGGCTCATGTATTACACCTTGGGCCAACGCCAAGGTTTAAAAATAGGCGGCAGTCGCGATAGCAACGGCGAACCGTGGTTTGTCGCTGGCAAAGACATGGAAAACAATGTATTAACCGTCGTTCAAGGGCATGACCACCCTTTATTACTAAGCGACGGTTTGCTCGCCAAGCAATTAAGCTGGATAGATCCGCAAGCGCCTGAACGGAACTGGGTGTACGGTGCCAAAACCCGTTACCGTCAAGCCGATGCACCTTGCGAGATAGAGCGCTTGGGCACGGACGAAGTGGAAATCAAATTTGGGCAAAAACAATGGGCCGTCACCCCAGGGCAATCGGCAGTGGTTTATGAGAGCAATGTTTGCCTCGGCGGTGGCATCATTACCAGCGCCACGCCCGCTTAAGCTTAGCTAATACGGACTGGGCTCACTGCCAGCAAAAGACGGGCGTGCTTGCAAGCACAGATGCAAGCGATGTAAATTCGGGTATTGTGCGGCGAGGTCGATTTGCTTAGCAAACCGCATGGTGACATAAGCCAGCATGCAAGCCACGGCAATGTCTGCCAAGCTGAATGCATTATCTACACACCAGTTACGATCGGCCAAGTCGTCGTTCAACACGCTTAAGCCGCGGCTGACTTTATCCATCTGCTTAATCACCCATGCCGCATCTTTTGTTGCTTCGGCTTTACGCTGCTCCAGCATGATGGCCACTGCCGCATCGCATACCCCATCGGCCAACGCCTCCCAGCGACGCACGCTAATTTTTGCTAAGGCGGCTTGCGGAATCAACTTATTCGAGGCCGAGCAATCATCAAAATACTCAACAATCACTCTGGAATCGAAGAGACTGCTGCCGTCACGCAAAATCAACACCGGCACTTTAGCCAACGGGTTGTATAGTTTAACCGGGCAATCTGGGTCGGCTAACACCACTTGTTGCATGTCCAGCGACAGGCCTTTTTCTATGGCAACGATACGAACCTTACGGGCATAAGGGCTATTAACGGTATACAAAAGTTTCATGCTATTGCTTGGCCTGTAGTGTAAAAATTGTCTGCCCTGGCATTATAATGCAAGCTAGGTCGACCTTAATAAAGCAAGCCTAGCTTACTCAACTTTTTTAGCCACACCCAAACAATCATGATTGCTGCCCCAAGCCACCCTTCTGTGCCAAACTGCGAACTGATGGCCTCCATCAAGCAACAAGTGCAATCCGCTATCGCAGAAGATGTCGGCTCAGGGGATTTAACGGCACAACTGGTGCCGTCCGGGCAAACCGCCAAAGCCAGTATTATTGCGCGTGAAGCAGCGGTCATTTGCGGCATAGACTGGGTCAACGCCTGCTTTACTGAAATAGACCCAAATGTAAAAATTGATTGGCTAGTGGAGGAAGGCGCTGAAGTTAAGGTGGATCAAATTTTATGCGAAATATCTGGCCTAGCCAGGTCCATTTTAACGGCCGAGCGTTGCGCACTGAATTTTTTGCAAACCTTATCCGCTACCGCCACCCAAACCCGTCACTACGTAAAAGCCATAGCCGGCACCAAGAGCCAAATTTTAGACACGCGCAAAACCATACCCAACTTAAGGTGGGCGCAAAAATACGCCGTCACCGTTGGCGGCGGCAAAAATCAGCGCTTAGCCTTGTACGACGGCATATTAATCAAAGAAAATCACATAGCCGCAGCCGGCAGCATAGCTGCTATCCTCAAGCAGGCCCTGGCTTTAAACAGCAATAAGAGCATACAAATAGAAGTTGAGAACTTAAGCCAACTAGCAGAAGCCTTGCAAGCAGGCGCCAGCAGCATTTTGTTGGACAACTTCAATCTAGACCAATTACGGGCCGCCGTTAAGCTTAATCAAGAATCGGCTGAGCAGGCTGTGCTTGAGGCGTCAGGCGGCATAAGCTTGGAAAATGTTAGAGAGATCGCCTTAACCGGAGTCGATCGCATCTCCATAGGCGCCATCACAAAAAACTTACAGGCCGTGGATTTATCCATGCGCTTTCATGGCTAAGCCATGCTTAAGCACCATTAAGCCATCCAACAGCCTATAAATCGCCTACCCAAGCGCCGCTGTCCTTGACCAAATAGGCTCAAACCGTTATGGTATAGGGTTGGTGTATAAATAGATAAAAAACGCGCTAAAACCGAATAAAAACAAACGCTAATTTAGCGCGGACAGAATAATTGAAGCAAAAAAAACAAGCATGGGCAAAAGCATGGAAAAAAGTTCTAAAAAGATTACCGGCGCAGAAATTTTAATACGCTGCCTGCATGAAGAACAGGTTGAATTTGTATTTGGCTACCCTGGTGGCGCCGTCTTGCATATATACGACGCGATTTTTCACCAAGATAAATTCAAGCACATCTTGGTTAGGCATGAACAAGCCGCGCTTCATGCTGCCGACGCCTATTCACGTTCAACAGGCAAAGTAGGCGTTGCGCTGGTCACGTCCGGCCCAGGTGCAACCAATGCCGTTACTGGTATTGCAACGGCTTACATGGACTCTATTCCCATGGTCATCATCAGCGGTCAAGTACCGACTTACGCCATAGGCGAAGACGCCTTCCAAGAATGCGACACCGTTGGCATTACTCGCCCATGCGTTAAACACAACTTCTTGGTTAAAGACGTCAAAGACATCGCCGCCACCATGAAGAAAGCATTTTATGTAGCCTCAAGCGGCCGACCAGGTCCAGTATTGGTAGACATTCCCAAGGACATCACGGCCGATTTGTGTCAATTTGACTACCCTGAAACGGTGCAAATGCGCTCCTACAATCCGGTAACAAAAGGGCATTTAGGTCAGATCAAAAAAGCCTTGAAAAGTTCATCGTCTGCGACGAGCCTGTGTCAGCGTTGGATGTGTCCAATCAGTCGCACGAGCTCAATATTCTGCAAGACCTGAAGGCCGAGTTTAAGCTCACATATTTGTTTGTGGCGCACAACATGAGCGTTGTGGAGCATATTGCCGACCGCGTGGGCGTGATGTATTTGGGCAAGCTGGTGGAGGTTGCGCCGCGCAGCGAGCTGTTCCGCAATCCGCGCCATCCGTACACTAAGGCGCTGATGTCCGCTATTCCGGTGCCGGACCCGCGCCTGAAGCGCGAGCGCATCATTCTAAAAGGGGATGTGCCCAGCCCGCTCAAGCCGCCAGCAGGCTGCCGGTTCCACACGCGCTGCCCGGAAGCCATCGAGCGCTGCAAGTCAGAAGAGCCGCTGCTGCGCGAGACCAGCACCGGCTACTGGACCTCCTGCCTACTTGTAAATTAGCAGCGCTGGCTGGTGGTGGGGGGACCGTTACTTTGTCCCCGATGAAATGTTATTGAGATGGCGCGCTGGTGAGTGAGTTATTCATCAATTTCGCGTCGCCTCCTTAAGTGCGTGTGTGGTGCAAATAACGCTTGCATCCTAATCCCCCCCGCTTACATTGCTTCCCGCATCCACATCCGCTCAGCCGGCGCACCTGCGCCCATCAGCAGGGCGTAATCCGTCACGCGCCTGCGCATGGTCTCGCCATCAATCCAAAACGACGACAGCTGTGATTCATATGCGCCAATCGCTTCCAGCTTTGCTTCCAGGCTTTGCGCCGTGACAGGCAGTGTATGCCGGGCTAAATTCTGATCCGGAAGCGTGATGCCCGCGACGGCAGCGTTATTTTCTGCGTACGGGTAGTCCTCGTAATATCCGCGCTGGCCGGGCAGCTCGGATTGCTGTGCGGCCGAGCGCACCAGTTGGTGGTCCACATGGTTGCCAAGCGCCAGCGGAATCCAAATGCGGGTGTCTGCTGTAACGCCACTGATGCGCACAAGCTGCTGCGCTAGTTGTTGCGGCAGTTGCTGCTCGGCGGCATGCAGC
>SXGT01615957.1_pt1 | contig 29153 bp, 18 predicted proteins | sample 3176221 | NCBI WGS metagenome assembly SXGT01 (sample SAMN11356862, study PRJNA531348) | freshwater metagenome | isolation source: freshwater sample F1-120 | place: China: Fuxian Lake, Yuxi | collected 2017-12-25 | reverse complement strand
CGCGAGGTCGGTGGTGCCGCCGCCGTTGTCGACCATCGCCACCCCGAGCTCCTTCTCCTCTTCGAGCAGGCAGGCCTCGGCGCTGGCGATCTGCTCGAGCGCGATGGCCTGCACGTTGAGGTTCGCGCGGTTGCAGCAGCGGATGATGTTCTGAACACACGTCGACTGGGCCGTGACCATGTGCACCTTGACCTCGAGCCGGACGCCGCTCATCCCGATGGGCTCGCGGACGCCGTCGTTGTCATCGATCACATACTCCTGCGGGAGGATGTGGATGATCTCGCGGTCCATTGGGATCGCCACGGCCCGAGCCGCGTCGATCACGCGCTCGATGTCGGCGTCTGACACCTCGCGTTCCTTGCCGATCGCCACGATCCCCCGGCTGTTCAGGCCTTTGATGTGCGCGCCGGCGATGCCGGTGAACACGTTGACCACGGAGCAGCCCGCCATCAGCTCGGCCTCTTCCACGGCCTGCCGGATGGCCCGCACGGTGGAGTCGATGTTGACCACCACGCCCTTGCGGAGCCCTTCGGAGCGCGCGTTCCCAATCCCGATGATGTCGATGCCGCCCTCAGAGCGTTCACCGATCACACACGTCACTTTTGTCGTCCCGATGTCGAGCCCGACGATAATCTCGTCCCTAGCCACGGTTCCTCCTCGCTTCGCGCTCCGGCGCTGCCCCACTCGCGTGTTCGTCTTCTGTCCGGAAGCGCACGGCGACGCGCCCCGGGTCGTTCGGATCGTCCAGGTGGACGGCTGCCACTCGTTTTCCACGTCGGCGCGCGTCGGCCAGTACTGTCTCGAGGCGCGCCAGCTTCTCCCTGAAATTGCCGGCCCCGAGGTGCACGGTGGCCCCAGCGGAGCTCGGGTCCGCCGCGCCCAGCACGACGCCGTGGCCGAGCAGCGGATCCATCTGCACCTCTGTGACGCTGATCCGCTTGCCGAGCGGGCCGCGACGCCAGGTGTCCAGCAGGTCGAGCGCCGTCCGGACCAGTCGGTCGGCGAGCTCCCGGCGCTCGATCGGCGTGTCGGGCTCGAAGTCCTGGAGCTGGAGCCCCGTCAGGATCGGCAGGCGATACTCTTCGCCCGGCCACACCCGCTTGAAGGGCTGACCGCGGCGGTCCACGAGGTAGAGGCCGCCAAGCGACAGCTGTGCCATGGGTTGCCGCTCGCTCACGGCGATCATGAGCTTGTTCGGGAGCTCGCGCTGCACCTTGGCCGCGCGGATCCACGGGTGCAGCTCGAGGCTCTGGCGAACCGCCTCCACGTCCACCTCGAGGAGGTTCGGGGCGTTGGCTACGCCGGCCACCTCCAGCACCTCCTCAACGGGGACGTTCGCGTGGCCCGAGACCTCGACCTCTTGCACGCGGAAGTGGGGGCTGGTTCGGAGGAAGCGCTGACCGTAGACGATGATCACCGGGATCAGCGCCATGCAGAGCGCGCCAGCGACATACGGCGTGATGCGCCACAGCGTTCGTACTACGGCACGCACCAGGCGGCCCAACCCGATGACCAGGGCGTCGAGGGCGGCGCGGGCACGCGTGATCCCGGCCGACGGGAACGCGCGCACAGCGGCGATCGCCCGCCGGAAAGCGGCACGCCAAGCGACGCGCTGCGGGCGACGCTGGTTGGCGAGCGCTGGGCGGAAGTCCCTCACCGAGTGTTCCTCGGCATGGTGAACGGCGACACGCCCGTGCCCTTCTGACCCTTGAACTCGGCCTTCTTGGTCGACTTCTTCCGCGCGGGCAGCTTCGCGAAGTCTACGAGACCCTCGCCGCTATGGAACCGCGGCTTCCAAGTGGACGGCGCCTCGGCGTACCGCGAGACGTTCATGAGCACGCCCATGGCGAGGCACGAGACCAACATGCTCGTGCCCCCGCCGGAGACGAAGGGCAGGTTCAGACCCTTGGTCGGGAGCACCGTGGTGGCCACGGCCATGTTCACGAAAGCCTGCACCCCGAAGAGCGTGGTGATCCCGAACGCGAGGTAGCGCCCGAAACGATCGGGCGCCTTCCAGGCCACACGGTAGCCGCGGACGCAGAGCCAGACGAAGAGCGCGACCACGACGGCGCAGCCCATGAAGCCCAGCTCCTCGCCGATGGCCGCGAAGATGAAGTCCGTGCCGGCCTGCGTGAGGTAGCCGTGCTTCTGGTACCCGTCCCCGAGGCCGAGCCCCGTCCATCCTCCGGAGCCGATAGCGAGGATCGATTGCACCGGCTGGTACCCGGCCGAGTCGCGTACTGCGAAGGGATCGAGGTACGCGAGGATTCGGGCCGAGCGGGACGAGAGCATGTAGCTGACCGCCAGCGGGATGGCGACCAGCACGAACGCGGCGATCGTGGTCATCTTCGAGCCCGCGAGGAACTGCATCGCCATGAGGATGGTGGCCAGGAGCAGGGCGGTCCCGAGATCCGGCTGCTGAAGGCACATGGTGACCAGGATGGCGCCCACGACCAGGTGCGGCAGGAAGCCGTAAGTGAACGTCTTGACGGCCTCGACCTTCTTCTCGAGCGAGTAGGCCAGATAGACCACGAACGCGAACTTCACGACCTCGGAGGGCTGGAACTGGAGGCCGCCCAACTTCAGCCACCGCGCGGAGTTGTGGTAGCTGATGGCGCCCTCTGCCTTGTCCGCCGGCATGAGCAACGTCATGAGGAGCAGGCCCATCGCCCCGAGGAGCGCGGGATAGACCACCTTCCGATACCGCTGGTAGTCCACCGACATGCCCACGGTGAACGCCAGGAGGCCCACGGCGATGTGCTTGAGGTGGGAGATGAGCGCCAGGTTCGGGTCAGCCGAGCCGCGCGTCGCCGTGGCCACGGAGGACGAGTAGACCATCACGACGCCGATCCCCAGCAACGCGAACACCGCGCCGAACAGGCTCACGTCGAACGGCTGCTCTTCGCGGTGAGCCGCCGCGGGGCGTGGCGGGCGCGGGGCGGGCGTGGTCAGCTGGGTGACGAGGCTCGGCCTTTCGGTCGTGGTGGTGCTCGGGTGTGCGCGGAGAGAGGTCTTCATGCGTCCTGTTCCATGAGCGCTTCCACGACGCGCTCCATCCGCATTCCGCGGCTCCCCTTGACCAGCACCCAGTCGCCGCGCCGCACGGTCTTCATGAGGTGGCCGACGATCTCTCCGGCGTTCTCCGCCGCCACCACGCGGTCCCCTGCGTAGCCGGTGGCCACGTTCTCCGCGTAGCGGCCGACCGCGTACAGTGCGTCGATGCCCAGGTCGCCAGCGACGCCCCCGATCTCCTCGTGCAACGTGGCCGCGGAGGGTCCCAGCTCGCGCATGTCGCCCAACACGGCCAATCGCCGCGCACCGGCGCCGGCCTCGCAGAGGGCCTCGAGCGCCGCCCGCATGCTCCCCGGGTTGGCGTTGTAGGTGTCGTCGATCACGTTCACGCCGCGAGGAGTGACCACCCACGCCATCCGCCCATAGACCCCGGTGTGCCGCGTGAGCGCCGTAAGCGCGGGCTCGACCTCGAGGCCAAGCGCGACGACCACGCCGATCGCAAGGGCGGCGTTGATCACGTCATGCCGCGCCAGCGTACGGAGGGTGAGCGTGTGGACCTGCGGCTCGCCGCGCTGCGAGGCGCGGGCGCTCGAAGAGGGGCGAGGTGACGCCGCCCCAGGCCGCCCGCCAGAGTGGACGCTTCGAATGGCGAGCGTGGCGGTGAAGCCGGCGACGCCTTGTCGCTGGATCCGCGTGACCGAGACGTCGGCGTCGCTCCCGGGCCCCACCACCACGGCCCGCTGGGGCAGCCCCTCGGCCAGCGCCTTCACGCGGGCGTCGAACGCGTTGACTACCAGGATGGCGCTGGGTCCCAGCCCTCGGAAGAGCTCCGCTTTGGCTTCCGCGACGCCCTGGATGCTACCCACGCCCTCGAGGTGTGCCGGCGCGATCGAGGTGATGAGGCCCACGTGCGGTACCACTCGGCGGGTGAGCACCCCGATCTCGCCTCGTGCGTTCATCCCCAGCTCGAAGACGATGTAGGCATGGCCGGGCTTCGCCGCCAACGCGGTGAGCGGCATCCCGATGAGGTTGTTGTGGTTCCCGTAGGTCTTGTGGACGTCGCCGTAGGGGGCCAGCGCCGCCGCGATGAGCTCCTTGGTCGTGGTCTTGCCGTTCGAGCCCGTGAGCGCGATGCGAATGGCGCTGAGGCTCTGGAGCCAGGCCTGCGCGAGATCTCCCAGCGCCTCAAGTGTGTCCGGGACCTCCACGTACACGCGGGCATCGTCGAGGTTGCGCTCGGCGTCGCCCGCCACCATCGCGGCCGCCGCTCCGCTCTGGAACGCGCCGTCGATGAACGCGTGCCCGTCGAAGTTGGGCCCACGGAGCGGCACGAAGAGCTGACCCGGCGCGAGGGTGCGCGTGTCCGTCGACACACCCGAGAGGGGCGCGTCGGGACCGTGTAGGACGCCGCGCACGGCGCCCGCCACCTGCCGGGCCGTCCAGTTCATCGCGCGAGCACCTCCGCGGCCACGAGGCGGTCGTCGAAGGGGCGCGTCTCGCCCTTGATGATCTGTCCGGTCTCGTGCCCCTTCCCCGCGATCAGGACGAGGTCCCCGGGCTCGGCCAGCGCCATGGCCCGCGCGATGGCTGACGCGCGGTCCACATCAACGTGCACCCGCTCTCCGTCCACGTCGGCCGGGAGCCCGAGGAGGATCTCCTCCACGATGGACTGGGGGTCCTCGGAGCGGGGGTTGTCGCTGGTGATCACCACCTCGTCGGCGTGGGCGTAGGCGATGCGCGCCATCTCTGGACGCTTCTGGCGGTCGCGGTCGCCACCGCAGCCGAACACGACGATTACGCGCGCGGTCTCGGCGATCAGCTCGCGGACGCTGGTGAGCACGGCCAGGAGCGCGTCCGGCTTGTGCGCGTAATCCACCAACACGGTGAAGCCGCGGTCGTTGGGCACGGGCTCCAGCCGGCCGGGGACTCGCTGGACCCTCGAGATCCCGTCCACGATGTCGATCGCCTGGATACCGAGGAGCTGGGCCGCCCCGATGGCCGCCATCGCGTTCCGGACGTTGTGCCGGCCGGGGAGGCGCAGGTCGAGCATGAGCCCGCCGTCCGGCGTGTGGATCGTGCCCCGCGTGCCCGTGGGCGAGAGCTCCAGCGAGAGGGGGAAGATGTCCGCCTCTTCTTCGAAGCCGAAGGTGAGCACCGGCCCCCCGCGGAACTCGCTGTGGACTTGCATGCCGAACTCGTCGTCCTCGGGGACCACGACGCCCTTGACCCGCTTGGAGCGCGCCACCTCGTCCAGCAGCCAATTCACTTTGGTGTCGGCGTACGCGTCGTGGGACTCGTGGAAGTCGAGGTGATCGTTGCCCACGCCCGTGAGCACGCCCACGGTCCAGGGGAGCCCATAGGTCCGCTTCAGCGAGATCCCGTGCGAGCTCACCTCCATCGTCACCGCGTCCACGCCGCTGGCGCGCATCTCGGCGAGCAGGGCGAAGAGCTCGGGCGCCTCCGGGGTGGTCAGACCCGTCTTTCGCGTCTCGCCCAAGTAGGTGGCGCCGACGGCGGTTCCGAAGAGGCCCGCCTTGCGGCCGGCCGTCTCGAGGATGGTGTGGAGGATCGTGGCGGTGGTCGTCTTGCCCGAGGTGCCCGTGATCCCCACGAGATCGCCCGTGGGCTCACCGTAGACAGCCGCGCAGAGGCGCGCGAGCGCTGCCCCTGTGTGGGGCACCACCAGCCAGGGCACGCCGGGATCCGTCTCTGGCGCCGCAGGCAACACCAGCGCGGCGGCGCCGCGGGCCACGGCGTCGGCGACGAAGTCGAGGCCCTTGTGGAGCGCGTCCACCACCGCGACGTACACATCGCCGGGCTCGAGCTTCCGCGTGTCGGAGACCACGCCGCGCACGAGCACGTCGAGGTCGCCGCCGCTGGCTCGCTGGGAGAGCCCCTTGATGAGCGTACGGAACGGGGTCACGGTTCGTCTCCTTCGTCGGGTGTCTGGGCGTCGTCGCCGGGTCTGAAGTACAGCGTCACGGTCGTCCACGGCGGGACCTTGGTCCCCGCAGCGACGGACTGCGCCGACACGGTGCCGCTGCCATCCACCTGCACGGCCAGGAGCCGCTTGTGTGCGGCGCGCACGGCGTTCGCCACGCCGAGGTCCGTGAAGTCGGGGACGGTCACCGACTTCGGCAGCGCCTCGCCAGCGACAGCCGCCTCCTCGTCGTCGTCGAAGATGGCCCCCTCGGCAGCCGGGTCGAGCCCGGTGGGCTCGGGCTGTCCGTGGCGGCGTCGCACCTCTTCGCGGGCCACGCGCTCGCGCGGACCGTATGTGGGCGGCACCTCGAGGTAACGCAGCGCGAACTCGGCGATCGTTCGGAAGGCGGGCGCCGCCACCCGGCCGCCGTAGTGCAGGCCCTTCGGCTCGTCGACGATGATCGCGATCGCGAGGCGCGGGCTCTTCGAGGGCACGAGGCCGATGAACGAGCTCGTCCAGTGCTCCTCGGAGTACCCACCCACGATCGGGTCCACCTTCTGTGCCGTGCCGGTCTTGCCCGCCACGTCGTGATCGTAGAGCCAGGCGTCGTGTCCCGTGCCGTCTGAGTCGACCACCGACTCGAGCGCCTTGATCACGGACCGTGCCGTGGCTGCGGACACCACTCGCCGCACCGCCTCCGGCTCGAAGCGCTCGATCACCGTGCCATCTCCGGCCCGCTCCTCGAGGACGAGCCGCGGCTTCATCAGCAGTCCCCCATTCCCGAGCGCCGCGAGCGCCGAGGTGAGCTGGAGCGGCGTGACCGAGATCCCCTGTCCGAAGGCCACGTTGGCGGAGACCACCAGGCCGAACTCCTTCAGCGCCGGGACCCGCCCCCCTGCGTCACCGCCGACGCCGACGCCCGTGGGCCTGCCGAAGCCGAAGCGCAGGATCGCGTCGTGAAAGAGCTCCGCTCCGAGGATCTGGCCGATCTTGATGAAGCCCACGTTCGACGAGTGCTTCACCAGCTCCGTCACCGTGGCGTCGGGCTTGTCGATTCGGTGGGTGTCGCGGACCCACTTCTTGTCCACCTTGATGCGGCCCTCGCTCACGTCGAACCGATCGCTCAGGCCCACTACGCCCTGCTCGATAGCCGCCGCGAGCGTGAAGACCTTGAAGGTGGAGCCCGGCTCGAAGGTGTTGGACATCACGCGGTTGCGGTGGCGCGGTACCATCGTGTGCATTCGGAGCGCCTGGAACGCCTCCTCGTCCACGGGCTCTCCCTTCCGCTTCTTCTTCCGGAGGTCCGAGATCACCTCGGACTGGAGCTGGAAGGTCTGCGTGTCGGACGGCACGATCTCGAGGTAACGATTTGGGTTGAAGCGCGGGTAGTGGGCGGCAGCGAGGATGTCCCCGGTCTGGACCTCCATCACCACGGCCATGCCAGAGCGCGCCAGGAAGGAGACCACCGCCCGCTCGAGCTCGGTCTCGGCCACCGCCTGGATCTTTTCGTCGATGGTGAGCTTGAGGGTGTGCCCAGCCTCTGCGGCGACGTCCGGCAGGCCCTCGGTCATCTCGTAGTGCCCGAAGCTGTCGCGGTGATATCGCGTGGAAACGGAGCCGCCCCGCAGCGCGCTCTCGTAGGCCGATTCGATCCCTTCCACGCCTATCGAGTCGAAGCCGACGACCCCGAGCACCTGCCCCGCGAGCTCCTTCTTCGGGTAGAAGCGCTTGGCCTCTTGCTGGATGTAGAGGCCAGGGATCTCGAGGCGCTTTACGCGCTCCGCCTCGTCCGTGGTGACCTGCCGCTTCACGTATCGGAAGCGTGCCTCCGCGCGGAAAGCCCGCTCCACCGCATCCGGCGTCATGCTGAGGACGTGCGCCACTTGGCGAGCCGTCTCTTCGAGGGTCTTGCCCTGTAGCTCCAGCTCCTCCGCCAGCTTCTTCGGATTCACGTAGACCGTGTCTACGTCCACCGAGGTGGCGAGCGCCTCTCCCTTGCGGTCCAGGATGTCGCCGCGCTGCGTGCTCATGCGCAGCGTCCGCAGGTAGTTCGCCTCGGCCTGATCGCGATAGAGCGCGTGATTGCAGCCCTGGAAGTTGAGCAGCGCCACCATCACGGTGGCGAAGCCGCCGATGAGCAGGCCCCCCATCACCTTCATGCGGCGGAGCTGCTGCCGATCCACCTCGGCGCCTGTCGGGCGGCGCCGCTCGGTGACGGCCGTTGCGCGCGGCGCCTTTGCGCGCCGGTTCTTGAGCTTTGACCAGAGGCGCATGGTTTAGAGGCGCCTCTTGCAGCGCATCCCGAGCGGTGAGTCGGGAGCGTCTTTCCAGCACGCTTGAAACTCGTTCCGGGCCTCGAGGAGCTGACCCCGCTCCTCGAGGATCTCGGCGATCTGGAAGTGGGGGTCGGGGAACGACTTGCACTTGTCCGTAGCGCGCCGGAAGTGCTCGAGCGCCGGGTCGAGATCACCGAGCTCGCGGAGCATTCGGCCGGCGTTGAGCAGCCCGAGGCAGAAGTTGGCCTGATGGAAGAGCGCCATCTTGTACTGCTCGAGTGCCTTCCGGCGCTCCCCGAGGCCCTCGTATGCGAGCCCGAGGTTGTTGTAGGGCACCCAGGGCGTGGGGTAGAGCGAGGCGCCCACCAGCGGCTCCACCGCTTCGATGGAGTCCCGCCATCGGCGCTGCTCGAGCAGGAGCGCTCCCAGGTTCGCGCGCGCCTGATGAAAGCCCGGGCGGATCTCGAGCGCGCGCCGGAAGTGCGACTCGGCGGACACGAAGTCCTTGCGACCGAAGTAAATAAACCCCAGGAGGTGGTGGGCGTCGGGGTTCTCGGGGTTGTGCTGGATCGCGGTGGTCAGCTCGGCCAGGGCCGCGGGCACCTGATGCTCGTAGAAGTACCCGTTGGCCAGCTTGTAGTGGAACTCGGACAGCTGCTCCGGCGTCTTCTCCACCTCGCCGTCGGGCGTAGTCGCGCATCCCAGGGCGAGGGACACCGAAATCCAGGAGACGAGTCGGCGAAGGCCCATGGGTCAGCGGATCTCGACGATGTGTTGAGGGGCCGGGGCGCGCATCCCGAGGCGGGCCTCCGCGTTGTCTCGGAGGCGATCGACCCGCTTCACCGAAGCCAGCTCCAGCTTCAGCTTCTTGTGCTCCTCGTACGCCGCGCGGTACCGCAGCGTCTCCGTGGAGAGGTCCATGCCCAGCCTGCGCGCGTCGTGGCGCTGCCAGACGTGATAGACGCCGAGCCCCGCGAGGACCACGACGTAGCCGACCACGCCCACCACTGCGCGCACCCCTGCCAGGGTTCGCCGCGTGGTGTCCACGGGCTCGACGGCGTCCGGCGGTTCCCGTGGCGGGACCTGGGCTTCGGTGGCGGCGGTCTTCACAGGCCCAGCTTTCCGAGCGTCTCGAGCAGGTGGGTTGCCGTGTCTTCGTCGTCGAGTCGCTTCGACTCCTCGGCCCACAGGGCGGGGTCCCAGATCTCGACGTACTTGCCCATGCCGAGGAACACGGCGTCTCCGCCGATCCCAGCGTGCTTGCGGAGCTCCTCGGGGATCAGGACGCGGCCGGCCTTGTCGATCGGGCACTCGCGGGCCGCCGGGAAGAACTTGCGCTTCAGCTGAACGTTGTCGACGGCGCCGAGGCCCGACTCCGCGATGCGCTGGGCCAGCGCCTCCCACTCGCGATGCGGAAAACCCCAGAGGCAGGTGCCGTGGAGCGAGCGCGTGACCACGATCTCCTCGCAGTCATAGCGGCCGCGTAGGACGTTCCTCATCCCGGCGGGCACCGAGACGCGGCCCTTCTCGTCCAACGCGTGCTTGAACTCGCCCGTGAACATCCGACTCGACCCCCGAGGAGGCGGTGCCTGGGACGCTCCCCCACGGGCATCCCCTGACATCCCACTTTTCCCCACGAACCTGTCGTCTAAGCCTTCCCGTAAATCGGGTCAAGGGCTTTCCCCCCCACTTGGTCAAGAAGATCGACGACTTCCATATGGCCACAACCTCTTGTGGTGACAGGCTGTTGAGACCACAAGCGGCGGTTATCCGGGGCCGTGAGGCTCGAAAAAAAATCGGATCTGCGCCTGTGGATGAAAAAGCGAGTCCTGAGCGGCTCAGCAGCGGGAGTGGGATGAAGTGGGGCACTTAGGGGCGACGGGCCCTGATCTTGGGCCGCCGCGCGGGGTTTGCGGCAAGCAGCCGCAGGCGATCGGGGTCTCCTAGCCGGAGGCGGTTAGGGTCTTCAGCCGCAAGCGGCCAGGGCCTCGGCGATCTCTTGCGCCCGCTGATAACGATCGTTGCGGTCCTTCTGGACGCACTTGAGGAGCACCTCGGCCACCCCACGCGGGAGGTCGGGCGCGAGCGTGCTCGGGTGCGGCGGCGGCGTGTTCTGCTGATGGAAGAAGACGTTGCCCTCTGGGAACGGCACGTCGCCCGTGTACATGACGTACAGGAGGCAGCCGACGCTGTAGACGTCCGTCCGGTGGTCGAGGAAGTCGCGCCGGATCTGCTCGGGGCTCATGTAGAACGGCGTCCCGCACAGGAACACCGACTTGTCGGGGTTCTCGTCCAGCGCCTTCGCGAGGCCGAAGTCGAGGAGCTTCACCCGCGAGTCCTCGGTGACCATGATGTTGCCGGGCTTGATGTCGCGGTGGATCACCGAGCGCCCGTGGGCGTACTCGAGCGCGGCGCACAGCTGCTGCACGATCGGCAGCGCCACCTTGTGGGGCAGCCGCCCGCCGTGATCCACGATCACGTCCGCCAGAGTCCGACCTTCGACGAGCTCCATCGAGAAGTAGAGGGTCTCGCCTTCCTCGCCGACGTCGTAGATCGTCACGATGTTCGAGTGCGACAGGCCCGCGGCCGTCTTGGCCTCGCGCTCGAAGTAGGTGCGCGCCACCTCGGTGGGGAGGAGGGCCTGGTGAAGGAACTTCACCACCACGCTGCGGCCCAGCGCCCGGTCTACCGCGCGGTAGACCACCCCGTTACCGCCCTGGCCGAGTCTCCCGAGGAACTTGTAGCGACGCTCGAGGGACTGGATGGCCGGCGGATCATCGTTCTGTACCGAGCCGCCGCTCGCCAGCGTGGACGCCAGTGAGGCCGCGGGCTTCGGCGGTTCACTCTTGGCGGGGGTGCGTGCCGGGGCCTTGGATGTCGCTGGCTCGGAGCCATACGCCTCGGTCGGGGGAGACTTGGCCACCACCTGCTCGAGGCGCGCCGCGATGGCGTTGACGTTGGGGCTGCCGTACCCCGCGGTGATGAGTCGCCCGATGACCTTGAGGGCCGTCTGGGTCTGCCCGCAGCCCTCCTTGATCTGGACCACGCGCAGGAAGAGGGGTTTCGTCTTGTCGTTCGGGGGGCGGCCGTCGAGGAACGACATGTATGCGTCGGCCGCCGCCTCGAGCTCGCCCTTTCGGTCGAGGATGGTCCCCCGGATGAGCTGGCCTTCCTTGTAGTTGTGCTGCAGTGGGTCGAGCCCGTCGAGGATCTCCAGCGCCGTGGCGAACGCCTTTCGCTCGAAGGCCATCCGACCGGCCTCGAAGAGTCGGCCCGACTTCGCGAGGACCCGCTCCAGCGCCTCCTGCTCGCCGAGCTGCTTGTAGAGCCTTCCGGCTTCCGCCCAGTTCTGGCCATCTTCGTAGAGCTGCGCGGCGCGGCGGGGATCTGCCTCCGCGATCAGGGCCGCCGCGTCGTTGGCGCGCCCGGCCTGCCGATAAAGCGCCAGCGCCCCGTTGATGTCCCCGGCCGCGCGCAGAGCGTCGCCGGCCTTCCCCGGCTCGCCGGCCTCGACGTAGCGTCGCGCCGCCTCCCGGTGCTCGCCGCGACGCGAGAGCGCTTCGCCGCGGATCAGCGCCGCGCGCTTTACGTCGCCCAGCTTCTCCGCGACCTTCGCGGCGCCCTCGAGGTCGTCGGCCTTTTGGAAACACTCCAGGGCCTCGCGGTTGGCCCCGACGTCGAGGTAGATGCGGCCGGCCTTGGCGTGGTGCCCGTGCTTCGTGAGCAGCGCCGCGGCGCGGTGCGGCTCGCCGGCCTCGTGCCACGCGGGCACGGCGCGCTCGATGTCGCCCGCGCGTTCGATGGCCTCGGCGTAACGGCGGTTGTCGTGGAGCCTGCGAGCGATCACAGCCGCGGTCTGATAGTCACCGTCGGCGAGGGCGACGTCGTAGGCCGCGAGATCACCGCCCTGTCCTCCGGTGCTCGGCGCCACCGAAACCCGTGCGCTAGGTCCAGGTTGCATCGGCTTGCGCGCCCGCACCACGATCACCGCGCCGAGGATCAAAGCGAGTGCCCCCGCCGCGATCGCGATCGTGGCACCGTGATTGGCTACCACGTCCTTGAAGCCCGCAAGGGGCCCAAGGAACACGGCTACATCAGGCCATGTGCCATCCAATACCACCCGGCTTCCCCTCCCCAAGTGCGACGGCTATAAGCGCACGCACCACCGAGCATTGCACGATACGCCACTTGGTGGAGCTTGCTAGTTCATGACCTGGGTGTGCGGCCTGATCAGGACCGACGGGAGAAGACGAATGGCAGAAGCTCTCATCCTCGCAGCGACCCGTACGGCCATCGGCCGACGAAAGGGCGCCTTCTCCGGAACACGGGCTGACGACCTCCTCGCCGACTGCCTCTCGGGGCTCCTCGGCCGTGTTGGAGTCGATCCTCACGAAGTGGAGGACGTGGTGGCCGGCTGCGTGACTCAGGTGGGTGAGCAGGGCATGAACATCGGGCGAACCGCCGCTCTGGCGGCCGGCTTTCCCGTGTCCGTCGCTGGCACGAGCGTCAACCGGATGTGCGGCTCCAGCCTTCAGGCGCTGAACTTCGCGGCCCAGGCGGTCGCCAGCGGATCCATGGACCTCGCGATCGGATGCGGCGTCGAGAGCATGACTCGCGTCCCAATGGGCAGCGACTTCGGGATGGCCGTGCAGCCCGGTGGACCCGCGTTCCCCGTCACCGAGCGCGTCCTGGATCGCTTCGACATCATCAACCAAGGTCTCAGCGCCGAGCTCATCGCCGAGAAGTACGGCTTCACCCGCGCCACCCTCGACGCGCTGGCCGTCCAGAGCCACGCACGGGCGCTCGCCGCTCAAGATGGCGGCTTCTTCACGCGCGAGATCCTGCCCATCACCGTGGCAGGTCCCGACGGCGCACCTCACGTAGTGCTGGTCGATGAGGGGCCACGCCGGGGCTCAACGCTCGAGGCGGTCGGTGCGCTCAAGCCCCCGTTCAAGCCGAATGGCGTGGTCACCGCAGCCAGCTCCAGCCAGGTATCCGACGGGGCGGCCGCGGTGCTCGTGGGCTCCCGGGAGAAGGCGCTGGCCCTGGGCCTACGCCCTCGCGCTCGCATCCGCGCCATGAGCGTAGTTGGCTCGGACCCCACGCTCATGCTCCTCGGGCCGGGCCCAGCCACGCACAAGGCGCTCAAGAAGGCGGGTCTCGTGATCGGCGATATCGACCTCTTCGAGGTCAACGAGGCCGTCGCTCCGGTCGTACTGGCCTGGCAAGCGGACACCGGCGCGGAGCTCTCGCGCACCAACGTCAACGGCGGCGCGATGGCGCTCGGGCACCCGCTGGGCGCGTCCGGCGCTCGGCTCGTGGTGACGCTGCTTCACGAGCTCGAGCGGCAAGACAAGACGCTGGGGCTCGCCACGCTGTGCATCGGCTTCGGCATGGCCGTGGCCACGATCATCGAGCGGGTCTGAGCGCCGTGGCCCTCAACGCCGCCACTATCGGCCGCAGGTACCGGACGTCCGCCGAGTTCGTTCGCCTGGAGGCGATCTCAGACTACGCCGCCGCCACGAACGACCTCAACCCGCGTTACGAGGGCGCCGCTCCGGCGGCGATCGCCCCGCCGCTGCTACCCGTCAGGCTCCTCTGGGACGTGTGCAAGAAAGTGGTCTTCGATCCGGAGGTCGGGGTCGACATGCTCCGCCTCGTGCACGGCGAACAGGACATGGTGTTCCACGACGTGCTTCGCCCCTGGGATCTCGTCGCGGCGCGCGCCACTGTGCTGGCTGTGGACCGTAAAGCGTCGGGCGAGGTGCTCACCGTGGGTCAGCGCCTCATGCGCGACGGTGAGTGCGTCACTGAGGTCAAGAGCGCGTACTTCATCCGCGGAGACTCGCCCCAGGGAGAGGCGCGGCCGGTCGCGGTGCCCCCGGCGCGCACATACCTCTTCGAGCGGGCCTTCGATATCGACGCCGACCAGCCCCATCGGTACGCGGCCGCTAGCCTCGACGGCAACCCGATCCACACGGATCCTGCGGTCGCGAAGGCCGCCGGGTTGCCTGGAATCATCCTCCATGGCGTCTGCACCATGGCCCTCACCGGGCGCGAGGTCGTCAACGCGCTCTGCGCCGGTGAGCCCCGCCGTCTTCGGCGTCTCAAGGTCCGGTTTTCGCGCATGGTGCTGCCGGGCGACGTGCTCACCACGCGCGCCTGGGAGGTCGACGAGGTCGACGGCTGTCGCACCGTCGGCGTGGAGACGGTGAACCAACGAGGCGAGCTCGTCCTATCGAACGGCCTCGCGGAGCTGCGGACGTGTTGACCCGCGACCCGCACCCGCTGCTCGACGCGTCGGTGCTCGACGTGCTGTTCTCGAGGCCGCTCGGTGAGCTGGCGGTCCAGCACCCTCAGCCGACCTCGGCGCTGCTCGGAGCGCTCCCGGTGGTCACCGACGACGACCGCTCGGCCGTGCGGCGGCTCCTGAAGCTCGGCGGCTTCAAGCCCACCGGCCGAAACAAGCCCTCGTCCGAGTATCTCGCCGCCGCCTTGGAGCGCGACGCCATCCCCACGATCAACCTCGCGGTCGATGCCGGGAACATGGTGTCGCGCCTCTCCGGGTTGCCCATCAGCGTCGTGGATGCCGACCGGGTCTCGCTCCCCGCGCGCCTCGCCATCGCAGGGCCGCAGAGCTCGTTTGTCTTCAACGCGTCTCAGCAGGTGATCGACGTCGAGGGGCTCATCTCCCTCATGGACGCCGAGGGCCCCTGCGCCAACGCGGTCAAAGACTCGCAACGCACCAAGACCCACGCCGGGACACGCCGCGTGTGGGTGGTCGTGTGGGGTACTCGCGAGCTCCCCGGCCGCACCGCGTGGGCCGAGGGCGCGCTCTCCGCGATGCTCTCACCTCACGGGACGCTCACCCGACTCTGAGGTCTACGGCGACCACGCCCCAGCGCGGGTCATGGATTCAGCCACGGCGCCTCCCAGAGCCCGTTCTCATCCGCGAACCGCGTGTCCTCTGACCGCGCCGGACGCCTCGCTACGGCGTCAGCGGCCCGACGAGCGCGCCAAGCCGTTATCGGCATCTCGAGCTTGGTCGCGATGCGCTCGGCCTCCGCGTACGCCTTCGTCGGGTCCTTCCCATGCGCTCTTCGCGACGCGCCCTCGTAGAGCGCGGCCTCGGCGCCCAGAAACGGCTGCGCGCGTGCCATGGCACCCACGCGCTTCGCGACGCGGGACAGCAGCGTACGGGGGCCGGGCATCGCGGGATCCGCGCCGTGGACGAGCCACAAGGCCTCGGCGAGCAGCGTGGCCGGAAACGCTGCCTCGAGCAGCGAAGCGGGTAGCCCCAGCAGTGTCTCTGCGGCGGTCTCCGCGTGGCCGGCGGCGCTAGAGTGTCGGTCCCGGGCGGCCACGAGCGCCGCTGCTGCCCTCCCGGCCAACACGTCGAGGGGCTCCGCCGCGAGGCTGGCCAGGGCGTGAAGCGCATCGAGCGGCTCCCGCGCGTCGCGGCCCTGGCGCACCGCGATCAGGCACTGGCCAGCAAGACCCCAACGGGCATTGCGCGGACTTGCCCCAAGCGCAGCCGATCCAAGCGAGGTGTAGTCTTCGAGTGCCTGTGGGAGACGCCCCATCAACAGCGAGGCGTACGCGTGAACGACGAGGCTCTCCTGTTGGCGCTGCGAGAGCCTCAGCCGTCGCGCAATCTCCAGCGCTGCCGTCGCCGACTCTAAGCTCGCCGAGAGCCGCCCGGCGCCCAGGTCGGACACCGCGTCCATCTGGCGCACCCAGGCCTCGGTGACGGGGTCGTGCTCGGCGCGCGCCAGGGCCTCGTGTGCCAGCACCCGATACCTCGCCGCGGCAGCGGGCCAGGGGATCGCCCCGGCGATTGCCTGGGCGAGCGCGAAGCCGCTCGCCATCACGGAAGGGGCGTTGAGGTCCTCAGCGAGGTTGAGGCTCCGGACGGTGGTGTAGAGGATCCTCCCCACGTCACCGCCCGAGCGCTCGGCGACCTGAAGCTGCGCGAGCGCGTGGATACGCGGGTCGTCCGGCGCGGTTAGCGCGGGCCGCCGCGGGAAGAGCCGACGCTTCAGTTGCCCGAGGGCGGCGCCGAGCAGGCCGAGTACCAGCGCGCCACCGCGGTCTGGCACTGGCTCGCCCAGTAGACGGAGCGCCTCGCCCAGGTGATGGCGGCCGCCAGCGTCGTCGCTCGTAGCCAGCGACGCCTCGCCGAGCAAGCGGTGAAACGTTGCCAGCTCCGTGTCCGAGTGTTCGCCCACGGCGGCGAGTGGCTCGGCTTCCCTGAGCAGCTCGAGCGCCGTGCCGAACGCCGCCGTTCGCACCGCGTAACCACCTGCGCGCAGGAGCGCCTCGAAGAGCTGCGCGCTCTCACCGGCGAGGCGGAAGTGCTCGGCTGCCGCGAGCGACGTAGCGTCGTCGGGAGATGCGAAGAGTCGCGTTCCGGCGCGGGCGTGAAGCGCCGCGCGCTGCGGGGCTGCGATGCGCGCGTACGTCGCCTCGCGGAGCTTGCTGTGGGAGAACGCCAGCTTCCCGTCGGCGTCGGGTTGCAGGATGTCGCGGGCCAGACAGTCGGTGACCAGGTCGTCCACGACGTTCGCAGGAAGGCCCGCGACGGCCTGGATCGCGGCCTCGTCGAAGTGGCCTCCGAGCACCGCGGCGGCCGCCAGCACCTCGTCCGCGCCGGGCACCCGCAGGCGCCGATCCAGGAGCTCCTGCAGACTCGCCGGCAGTGGGATACGTGCGAAGTCGCTGGCCGTGGCCTGCCAGGTGCCGCCTCGCCGCTCGATGTAGCCCTCCGACACTGCCGACCGAAGGTAGGCGGCCGCGAAGAAGGGGTTTCCCTCGGAGTAGCGGTAGAGGAGGTCGACCAGCGCCTCCGGCGCGGACGGAAGCGCGAGCATCTCGGCTGCCATCACGCCGACACCCGCTCGCGCGAGGCGGCCGAGGGCGATGGTTTCCACCCCGGTGAAGTGCATCAGCGGGGTGAGGGCGCGCGGCTCTTCGCCTCGACGCACCGTGACGATGATCGCGAGGGGCCGCACCGCGATCCCCGGCCCCTCTGCGGTCCCGCCACGCACGAGGCGCTCGAGCGCAACGAACGACAGCGGGTCGGCCCATTGTACGTCGTCGATTACGAGGAGGACGCCAAGGTGGTCCGCTAGCTCGAAGATCAACCCGACCACCGCGTCCACGAGCGCGCTGGCCTGCTCCTCGGGCGGCAGGTCCGGTGGGGCCGGAAGCCCTGCCACTCCAGGCAATGACTCGAGGGTCGGATCCACCGGAACCAGGGTCTTCAGGTGGGTGAGCAACGCCGGAGGAGCACTGCGGTTCGTGACGACATGGAGCGCTGCCAGATCCAGCACCGCGCGAAACGCGACGAACGGCACGGGCTCGGGGTGAGCGGCGTCGACTGGAGCGGGGCACTCAGCCGTAGCCACCTTGAGGCCGAGCGTCGAGGCCTTCCCAGCCAGCGCAGAAGCAAGCGCCGTCTTACCTGACCCGCTCTCGCCCGTAAGGATCACGAGGCCCCCGTGCTCCTCGGTTGATGCACGGCGGGACAGCTCGCATAGGCGTTGGAGCGGCTCGTCGCGCTCGACGAGAGGCGCGCGATACAGGTAGCTCCGTGGGCCGGCGGGTCCTAGGTTCGGGCCACCTGCGCCCAGCGCAGCCAGCGCCGCGGCAACGTCGTCCGCGTGGCCCAGTCGGTGCCGGCGGTCTTTAGAGAGCAGACGGAGGATCAAAGCCTCGAGCGCGGGATCCACACCCGGACCAAACAGACCCGGGCGGGTCGGCACCAGCTCCTCGTGCCCTCGTGCCAGTTCGGCCACCGAGGAGCCGATGAACGGGGGACGACCGGTGACCAGCTGGTAGAGGATGCAGCCAAGCGAGTAGAGGTCGGCGCGCGCGTCGACGTGCTCTCCGCGAAACTGCTCGGGCGCCATGAACGCTGGGGTGCCCCGGACATCGCCGAGGGCGTCGAGGAAGTCACGGCCCTGACTGCCGAACGTGGAGATGAGCCCGAAGTCCAAGAGCACGGCGGAGTTGTCAGGACGTACGAGGATGTTGGCCGGCTTGAGGTCCCGGTGGACCATGCCCGACGCGTGGAGATGGCCAAGCGGGGCGCAAAGGCTCCGGACCACGCCGAGGAGCTCGAGGAGCTTCGCGCCGCTCAGCCCCACCGCGGGCCCGACGCAGTCTGCCTCGAGGACAACCGCGTCATCCGATAAGGCGCCGGCCGACAACGCGCCGAAGTGTTGGTCCCGTCGGTCGGCGAGGGTCGGGAGCTCCAGCAGATCCATGGCGTACCAAGGCCGGCCGCCGTCTACGCCGTCGTCAACGATGCGGACGATGCCGGGGTGTTCGATGCGGCGAAGCGCCCTCACCTCGCGCCTGATGGCCACCACCTGGCTCTCCCGCGCCAGCGCGATGGTCTTGAGGGCGACGCGCACCCCCGTGACGCTGTGTCGCGCCCGCCACACCACCCCCATCCCGCCGCGGCCCAGCGCGCTATCGACTACGTACGGTCCGACTCGCTCGCCTGGCTGCACGCCGTTCTTCACCGCACACGCTCGAAAGCCCACATGACGGCGCGAGTGGTATCGGCCGTGAGCACGACGTCGGGCCGCAAAGGATCGATCCCGAGGTTCATCCCGCGAAGTATGTGGTTCTCGTTGATGACGCAGGTTGCCCGGCGGACCTGCCAGGGCGGGTGGACTACGCGGCCGCGCGCAAGGTCCTTGTCGTCTCCCTCCAGGGCGAACGAGGAGTCCCGGTTCAGCAGGAACGCCTCGATCGTGTTGTCCGAAGGAACGAAGGCGGCGCCGGTGGAGGTGACGGAGACGCCGAACCGCTCGCCTGTCCCGCCACGGGTGCAGCTGAAGTCGAGCCCGTCGCCGACCACCGAGTGCGACATCGCCTCCGAGGCCTGGTAGTTGGTGTCCGTGAAGAACCGCGCGGCCCACGACGCGAGGACGTCGTCCGCGTCGATGCGGATGAAGTACACGCCCTGGATCGTCCCGTAGCGGACGTAGGTCCGAAGGTTGAGCTGGGCGAACCGGTCCGCTCCGGGCGGGTCGCCCACAGGCAAGACGAGCCGCTCCATCCGCATCGGCACCAGCGTGACCCAGGCGTTCCCACCGAGGAGGTCGAGCTCGAGCTCGGCTGGCACGAAGGGGCGGAGCGCGGCCGGATCGACCTTCCAGTGGAGGAACGCCAGGTCCGACCACTGCTGGAAACAGAACCAGAGCCCACGAGGCACCTCGACGCCGTTGGCGGCAGCCCAGTCGATGACGTCGCGGGCCTCATCGAACGCTGCTCCCACGCTGGGGGCCAGCAGCTTCGTCACTCCCTGAATGAGCCCAGTGACGAGACGCACGGGCGAGATCCGGGCGCTCAGGGCCTTCGCGCCGTCCCGAAGCGCGTCCTCCGCGTCGTCGAGGCGTGTGGCGATCGCCAGCGGCGCTCGCTCTGGCGACGCCCACGGCAGACCCTGGGCGTAGCGCTCTTCGTCCCACTTCTTGAGCGGCCCGAAGATGGCGGGCTCCTCCAGCTGGTAGACGGGCGCCCTCTCGTCGACGTTGGCGGCCCAGAACAGCGCGTTGGCTGCGCGCCGACCGGCCTCGCAGGCCCCCTCCATCGAGGCGAAGTCCGTGTGCGTACGCACATAGTCCCCCGCTAGGAACATGTTCGGTAGGCGCGTGTACGACTCGGGCCGCAGCGTCCAGGAGTTCGTGAGGTTTACGAGCAGGGGCTCGAGGTTGAACCACTTTCCGCGTCGCTCACCCAGGAACGGGGGCCGCCGGCCGCCCTGCCCAAGGCGCTCGAGATCGTCATCCAACCAGTACGACGCGTAGCCGTCTGGGAGCCGCTGTTGGTCCGTGTTGAGCGACCGACAGAGCTGGTGCCACGTCTCTCTCGCGACCTCGTCCGCGGTGCACTCCTGCGCGGGCCGGCCCCCGCAGGGCCCGTCGGTGGTCCCCGGGACGTCCCACGCGGAGATGTCGACAGACAGGATCGAGCGGATGGAGCCGTCGCCATACTGACTGAGATCAGACCACGGCCAGAACTGCTGTTGAAACAGGGCGGTGAGCGCCCACGGCGTGTCGAGCGCGTTGATATGTCCCTTGGTGAGGGTGAGGTCCTCCTGCAGATAGTACTGGATGCCGTTCATCCAGTTCACATGGTGCATGAGAGTGTCGAGGTTCCCGAGCATCGGGTCGTAGCTCTTGATCCGATCCCCGAGGAGGCGTGCCGTCACCTCCACCGGTAAGGCGACTACGTAGTAGTCTGCGGTGACCTTGCCCAGCCCCGCCACGTTCACGCCGGTGATTTGCCGGCCGTCGAAGTGTAGCTTCGTTACCGTGCGCCCAAACTCGTAACGCACACCCGCCGATCGCAGATGTGTGAGCCACGGGTTGAGCCACGCCTCCGACGTGGGCCCGAGGAGCACGCGGTCGGCGCTGTGGCCGGGCGTGACCATGTCGTAGAACAGCTGGAGCCCGATGCACCCGATGGTGCGTGTGTTGGCCTTCTCGGCCTGCGTGGCCACGGCGCTGCGGGTGACCCCCGTGGCGAGGAAGAGCTGGTACTCCTTCGAGCGAGCCTCCGCGTCGATGAAGTCCCACCACCCGGTCCGCTCGTATTCGCCGAATCGTCGCGCCTCGGAGCTCGTTGCTACCTGAAAGAGGCGGCCAAAGTAGAACCCGAGATCGTCCGAGGTGAGGCCGAGATCGCGCATCATGGCGGGCGCTTCCATTCCGAAGCGCAGCGTGTGGATCAGGCTGTCGAGCGAGTTCGGAAAGTGCGCGACCATGGGGCGAGCGGGCTTGCCCTGACACGCGAACAGGCCCTGCTCGCACGTCACCAGGTTGTCGAGCACACCGCGGGCATTGTCCCCGAACGGGATCTCGGACATCACCTCGTCCAGGTGGCGATAGAAGCCCGGGAAGAAGCGGAAGCCGTGTTCACCCGGAAGAGGCCTTCGCCCCCCCACGGAGGTGTTGCGCGCCGGCTCTGTGCGAGCCTTTCCTCCGCATGCGTCTGTGCGGCGATCCAGGATTGTGACATCAAACAAATCGGGTCGTTTTGACAATTCATGTGCGGCGGTCATGCCCGCTACCCCGCCGCCTAAAATGAGCACACTTTTCTTACTCAAGGTGTCTCCTTCGCCGGCCGAGCCTACAGGAAGGCTTGGTCCCGCGAAACCACCCCTGGCTCCACGGACGGCCATCCCCCATACTGCGCGCCGTGCTGGCCGCCCTGACGACCGCTGCTGCCCTTCTCGCCGCTGACGCCCCGGGCGTGTCACCCGAGATCGCCGACCCCAGCGGCCGCGCGCTCTACGGCTTCCACGAGTCGCTCCGGCGCACCGCGGCCAAGATGCAGAAGACCCGTATCCTCTTCTTCGGGGCATCGCACACCGCCGCCGACCTCCTCACGGGGCGCCTCCGCGACCTGCTGCAACAGCGGTTCGGAGACGGGGGACATGGCTTCTTCATGCCGGCGAAGCCGTGGCGAAGCTACCGGAAGCACCACCTCGTGCTCGAAGCACCGCGGCGCGCTCGGGATCACTGGGCCTGGGAGTTCGTCCGCCTCCGGGGCGAGAACCGTCGTGATGGACTCTATGGCCTCGCCGGGATGGCCGTCACCGCGAGCGAGAAGAGTCAGTGGTCGAAGTTCAGAACTGCCACCGAGGGTACGCTCGGAAGCCGCGCTTCGCGCCTCGAGCTCTGGTACCACCGGCAACCGACGGGTGGCGACCTCTGGGTGCACTTGAAGTCCGAGAAGCGGAAGCAGCTGCTCAAAACGCGGGGGCCGTCGGGCCTCGGGATCTTCGAGACCGAGCTCCGAGACGTCGCCCAGCGCTTCGAGATCGTCCCGAAGGGCAACGGACCGGTGCGCCTGTACGGTGGCGTCCTCGAGCGCGACGCTCAAGGAGTGGTCCTCGACAACCTGGGCGTCAATGGATCCAAGGCAGCCGCGATGCTCCGCTGGGACGAGGCCACGTGGGGCCGGCTGGCCCAGCGCCGCGATCCCGCGCTGGTCGTGCTGGCCTATGGCACCAACGAGGCTGCCGACGAGGTCCAGCCGCTCGGCGAATACGAGATGGAGCTGCGCCAGGTGCTCGACCGGATCCGGCGAAACCTGCCGCGCGCGAGCTGCCTTCTGGTCGGCCCCACGGACCACCCGGTGTCACAGGACGAGAAGGTCGTCCGGCGTGACCCCGGCGCCTCCAAGCGATTTCGGGCGCGTAAGCGCACCTACGCCGTGATCGACGTGCAGCGCCGAGCCGCGTTCTCGTTCGGTTGTGGCTTCTACGATCACTCGGCGGCCACCGGCGGCACGTTCTCCATCGTCTCTTGGGTGGACGCCGAGCCCCAGCTCGCCTGGCACGACTACGTTCACTTCACTCCCGAGGGATATGCCGTCCTCGGCGATCGCCTCGCGCAGGCCCTGCTGCGCGGCTACGGCAAATGATGCGCTACCACCCACCGCCGATGCTCCTGCCCTTCGCCGCCGCGCTCGCTGTGTCCGGCGCGGCGTTGGCCCAGGAGTGTCGGCCCGTACGCAATGGCCCGGTCCCCCGCGTTCGGCCGCAGCTCGAGAGCGCGGCGTTCTGGCTGGAGCGGTGGGGCCCGGCGGCAGACACGCGGTTGCTGGACGCCGACGCGGTTCGCGCGCTGGACGCTCGTCTCGAGCAAGAAGGTGCCCGCCCTCCCGATCTCACGATCGAGGGTGGAATGACGATCCGCGACGCGCGGCACCGCCTGGCGGCCTACGTCGCCGACGCGGCGGCGGGAGTCTTGGCGCCCGCGCCCGAGGCGCTGGCAGAGGCGCGTGCGGTCGTGGACGGGTTCCGGTCGGGCGGCGCCGTTCGCGTGGTGGCGCGGCCGGGGCACCTTCGGTGTATCCCCACGGCCAAGGGGCTGTTTCGGTCTCCGGTCGACCCTGAGTTCGACAGGAACCAGTGCAGTGGGCTTCACTTCGGTGAGCCCGTGCGCGAGATGGGGCGTAGCGGGGACTGGAGCTACGTCCGCACCGAGTCCGGCTCTGGGTGGGTGTTCACGCAGCTCCTCGGCCCGCCACTGACTCACGAGGAGTCGGCGCGCTACAGCCGCACGGCGCTCCAGGAAGCCCAGTTCATCGTGGCGGACTCGCCTCCGTTTCGCCTAGGCACCCGTTTCCCCCGGGTCGGAACGCAGATCCTGCCGCCCGAGGGCGGGCGCCCCGTCCAGGCCCCGGCGGCCAGCCATCACGGGCCGCTCCCCTTCACCCGTCGGGAGGTCTTCGAGCTGGCCTTCACGGAGTACGGCGAGCCGTATGGCTGGGGAGACGTCAACGGTCACCGGGACTGCTCCAGGCTGATCTTGGACTTGCTGGCGCCGTTTGGCTTGGGCCTTGGACGCAACTCCTTCACGCAGAGCCAGATCGGGTCCGAGGTGCTCGCCGTGGCGGCGCTGGACGACTCGGCGAAGCGCCGCGCCATCGTCGAGGCGGGGACGCGCGGTGTTCTGCTCCTGTATTTTCCGGGACACATCATGCTCTACCTGGGCCACCTCGACGGTCACCCCTGGGCTCTCTCGGCCTTGGCGGAGTTCGTGGAGCCCTGCGCGGAGGGAGGCGAGGTCATCCATCGTGTGGATCGAGTCACGGTGTCTGATCTCGAGCTCGGCCGCGGCACCAGCCGGCGGGCGTTCATCGAGAGGATCACCGCGCTCGTGGTGCTGGGCCGATGACCTGGCTCGCCCTCTTGCTGCTCGTGGGTCCGCCGTGCGCCGACAGCGCGGATCTCTCGATCTGGGTGACCCCGCGCCAGCCTGATCTCCGGCACCCGGTGCGCATCGTGGTGGCCAGCGAGCGCGACCCGCTCGCCGGGCTCGAGATCGTCGTCGAGGACAAAGCCGGAGTGCGGATCCCCACCACCGCATTGGCGCTTGGTGGCCCTCCCTACGGCTGGGTGGGAACGCTCGCCCCTGCCGGCGCGGCGGGGCTCCAAGTGGGCGCTTATCGCGTGCGAGTGCTCGGCCGGGAGGGAGAGCTCGCCTGCGAGGCGTTCACCGTGAAGCGCGTGGCCGGTGGAGGGGGGCGCCGCAAGGTGGGCGTGGACGCCACGTGGGACACGCGGCGACGTTGGGATCGAGCGGCCGAGAACCTCTACTCGCTCTGGATCGAGCACCTCTTCGATGCACCACGGGACCAAGAGCCCTCGTGGCGGCCGATGCACGTTGCGATGCGAGACCGCGGCCGAAACCTGCTCCATGACTATCTCGGGCTCGGTGAGGACGACGCCAAGAGCGGCCTGTGGCTCGAGCCGGATTGCGCCGACTTCCCGTACGCGCTCCGCGCCTATTTCAGCTGGAAGCTCGGGCTGCCCTTCGCTATCCGCGCGTGCCGGCGCGGTACCACGACGCGCGCTCCCACCTGTGACGACGCGCTCACCTCGCAGCTTCACTTCGCCCAGAAGGAGCGGCGCAAGGATGCGTTCCAGTGGTTCGCCCGGCGCAAGGTCCACGGTCTCGCGCACTCGTCGTCGGCCAGGACCGCCTTCGACGACGACGGCACAGACGTCTACCCCGTCCGCCTCGACCGCCACGGCGTGCGTCCAGGGACCGTCTATGCCGATCCCTACGGCCACATCCTGGTGGTCCAGCGCTGGCTCCCCGGGGGCAAGGACGCGGCTGGGAACGACCTCCCGGGTGTGCTGTACGCGGTCGACTCGCAGCCGGACGGCACCGTCGGGCGCCGGCGCTTCTGGCAGGGGTCCTTCCTCTTCCCGCGGGACGGTGATGTACGCGGGGCTGGCTTCAAGCGCTTCCGGCCGGTCCGTGTGCGCCGCCGTCCCGAAGCGCAGCGGCTCGCGCTCGAGACCGCCGACGTGCCCCCGGCCGAGGTGCTGCGCTTCGAGGTGGTCGCGCAGCGCAATGCGCAGATCGCGGCCAGCCCCGACTACGGGGATCTCTCGGCAGAACAGGACCAGCTGACCCATGCCCAGTTCTATGAGCGTATGGACGCGTTGGTCACGCCGGCGAAGCTCCTCCCCGAGATCGCCATGGCGGCAGTCCTGGAGGCGCTGTGGGAGGAGGCGAAGCGGCGCGTCAAGGCGGTGAAGAACGCGGAGGAGTGGCACGCGGCTCGGCGCGCGGCGATCCCCATGCCGGAGGGCGCGGACATCTTCCAGACCACCGGCGGCTGGGAGGACTACGCCTCGCCGTCACGCGATATGCGGCTCCTCATCGCCATCGACGCCGTGCGCGCGTTCCCTGCCCGCCTCACCAACGCCCCCCAACGCTTCGTCCTCGGCGCGGAGTCGCCCGCGGCAGCGCGGGCCCGGATGGAGGCGCTCCTCGAGAAGGAGGCGGCGCGGCGAACCCTGGTCTACGAGCGGTCCGATGGTTCGTCTTGGACGCTGACCCTCGCCGATGTGATGCGGCGAGCCCCCGGCTTCGAGCTGGCTTACAACCCCAACGACTGCCCCGAGCTGCGATGGGCGGCCCCCGCTGGCTCTCCTGAGGTGGCCACGTGTACGCGTCGTGCGCCGGAGGCTCAGACCCGCACCATGCTCCGATATCGTCCCTGGTTCTCTAGCCGCCGCCGCCCCTCGGGCTGAGCGCGGCCACCGATCCGTCTCTCAGGGCCGCTTGTCCAGCCTCGAGAGCAGCGCGGGCAGCATGAGCGTCGCCAGGATCATGCAGGCGGTCACGCCGATCGCCAGCGTCGCTCCGAGCGCGGCGGTTCCACGGTTCTGGGCGAACACCAGCACGCCGAAAGCCCCGATAGTGGTGAGCGCCGAGACGACTACGGCCCGTCCGGTGGTGGCGACTGTAAGCCCGACGCGTCCGCACTCGTTGTACCGGTGCACGACGTGGAGCCCTGAGTCGATGCCGAGGCCCACGATGAGCGGGATCGCCAGTACGTTCGAGAAGTTGTACTCGATGCCGAGCACGTTCATCAGCCCCACCATCCAGATGCCGCCCATGACCAGTGGCACGAAGACGAGCACGACGTCGCGCGCGCGGCGCAGGTCGATGATCACCAGGATCAGCACGATCCCGATCGCCCACAACCCGGATTGCAGGAGGCTCTGGTTCATCTGAACGGCGAAGTATGCGTAGGTGATCGCGGCGCCGGTGGCCTGTGGCTCGATCTTGCGCAGCTCGGCCTTGAACACCGCCATCGGCTTCGGGTCTTCAGGCGGGTGGGCCGGATAGATCCGCACGGCGAAGGTGGTGGGGGCCGTTGCCGTTGCTGGCTGGTAGAAGCGGCTGGTGAAGTCGCGCGGCAGGTCGCTGAGTGAGAACGCGCGCTCCGGCGGGAGATCGAAGAACGGTCGTACCGCGCCGAACGCGGCCTTGAGGTCGGTGTCGAGGCGCTGTAGGCGCTGTGCGAGCAGGGCGTCGTCGATCGTGGCGGTGCGCTTCGCCAGGCTGGCGAGCGCTTCCTTCACGGGCTCGAGCTCCCCAGAGAGCTTGTCCATGCCCAGGGTGCGCAGCGTGAACGGGAGGTCGTTCGCGAAGGCGCTGGCCAGGCGCTGTAGGTCGGCCCGGAAAGCCTTGGCATCAACAGACGGGGGAATCGTTAGCTCCAGCGTCGGCAGCGCCTGGGCGGCGCGGCGTATGGCGGCCACTTCGGACGCCTTGGCCGCGGCCTCTGCCGGGACGACGTCGGCGATGGACTCCACGCGCGCCACCACGTCGGGCCCGAGCGCCAGAACGGCATCGCGCTGCGCGATGCTCTGCTCCAGCGTAGGCGCCTGCGTCACGGCATAGTCCAGCTCGCCGAGCTTGTAATCGGTGAGACGGTTCAGGGCTATGACGGGCGCAGACCCTTCCGGCAAGAAGGCCTTCGAGTCGAAGTTGAACTCGATCGGTCGAATCGCAGCGGCGAGGACGATCGTGATCACCAACAGGACGCTCATCACCGGGATGTCGATCTTCGAAGGCCACGTCCACCCGCTGGAGTTGTCTGCATCGAGGGTGGCGAGCGGCTTCAGCGTCCTCCTGCGCTCCAGCATCGGCAGCAGCACGAACGTGGCGACGAGGACGATGAAGAGGCCGAGGGCGCTGATTACGCCGAGCTCCTGGGTGGCCCGGAAGTCGGTGAGGGCCATGGCGACGAACGACGAGATGCTGGTGATCGCCCCCATCAGGACCGGCGGTCCGGCGCCGACCATCGTGCGTGCGGTGACGTCGGCGTACGTACCGCCGGCCGCCCGCTCGACCTGGAAGCGGGACAAGAGGTGCACGGCGAAGTCGCTGCCGATGCCCACCAGCGTGACGGCGATGATGCTCGAGACCAGCCCCAGCGAGCCGTAGATGAAGGACACGATGGCCAGCGCTACCGCAGTGCCAGCCAGGACCGGCACGAAGGCGATGAGGCAGAACCAGAGGCTGCGATACGCCACCAGGAAGATGAGGATGGTAGCGAACGTCGCCAGGAGGCCGGCCTGGGCGAGGTCTCGGGTGAGCGTGACTCGCTCCTCCGCGAACAACACGGGGACGCCAGTGACCCACGACTTGATCCCACCCACCGACACACGGTCCGCGGCGGTGCGCCCCGCCGCGGCCAGCGGCAAGGCGACCTTCTCGTCCACGACGTCCTCGTCCGACCGGACCTGGATGAGCATGGCGTGACCTGGCGCGTCCGACGGCTTCTGAAGCACGGACAGATAGCCGTCGCGATCCAGCCCTACGCGAGCGTCCGTGTTGGAGAAGAGCCCGTCGTAGGCGAAGGGGCGCTTTCCATCGACCAACGACGCTTCGAGCTCTCGTAGGCGGTCCCCCATGAGCGTGGCCAGCTCTTTGACGGGGAGACTGTCCACCTCGTCCTTGGGCACCCCGGAGGGCAGCTCGCCGTCCTCCGCGAAGGTCTCGAGGCCGTCGGCCGTCCGCTTCACCAGGTCGGCGATCCCGGCGACGGCCGTGGTGGCGGTGTTGCCTCCGGAGACCTTCTTCGCCAGCTCCAGCCCGGAGCGCAGGCGCTTCATCTCGCTGAGCGGCATGTACCAGGGCGCGCTGGCAGCCATGCCGGTGAGGTCGACCTTGTAGAACGTGCTGGTGACCAGAGGCTCCTTGGCGAGCTCGGCGGCGACCGAGTCAGCCGCCTTGTGCAGGCCGTCGAGGTCGGGTCCTTCGAGCAACACGACGATGTCGTGGGCCGAACCGAAGCGCTCGAGATACCCGAAGAAGAGCTGCTGCTCGGGATCGTTGGGATCGATCACGCTGCTGCGCGAGGCGTTGATTCCGAGCTTGCCGAGGCTGAGCCAGACCACGCTTGCGGCGACCAAGGACACGGAAACGAGCGTGATGACCCGCGGGTGGTTCACCAGCACGCGCGCAAATCGCTCGAACAGCCGTACTCGTCGTTCCATTGCCGCGTCTGGCCTTCCCGCAGCGGGCGCTGGGCCCGCGCGCGTCGCGCGCTTCTATCAGGGGACCCGGAGGGGTCAAGTGGACCGCCATTGCGCTTGGCGGGCCTTACGCCGGGGGCGCCCGCCGCGGGATGCGGTGGGCGGTGTTCCCCCGCGTGGAGAGGCAGCTCGTGCAGCGTTGCGACGAGCCCCCTGGCCGATCAGCCTCCCTCGCGCTCCGTCTTCGCGGCGGCCGCACGGGCAGCGATTCGCGCTGCAGCGGCCTTGGCCGCGGCCGCTCGCGCGGACGCCAACGCCTTGGCCTCGTCGGCGGCCGCGGCGGCGGTTGCCGCTGCAGCGGTGAGCGCTGCGAGCGGATCCTCGGCGTCGGGCGCCGCGGGCGTCGCGGACGACGAGGCCGTCAGGGATCCCAGGCCGTCCTCGTCGTTTGCCGCCGACGCTGACGTCGTGCTCGGTGCGACCGGCTCCGGCGCGCTGGGGGCGGCGGGAGGGGGGGCCACCGTAAGGGAGCTGAGGGGATCCTCGGCCACCTCCGGCTCGGGGGCCGCGACGGGCTCGGGGGCCGCGACGGGCTCGGCGGCCGCGACGGGCTCGGGGGCTGCTACGG
>SXGT01442399.1_pt1 | contig 29154 bp, 24 predicted proteins | sample 3176221 | NCBI WGS metagenome assembly SXGT01 (sample SAMN11356862, study PRJNA531348) | freshwater metagenome | isolation source: freshwater sample F1-120 | place: China: Fuxian Lake, Yuxi | collected 2017-12-25 | reverse complement strand
CCGCTCGCCCATTGACCATTTGCTGGAAGTGCGCGACTGCCTGCAACCCGGCGGCGAACTGGTATTGGAAACGCTGGTGATTGACGGCGGGCAGGGCAGGGTATTAATGCCCGAAGAACGCTACGCAAAAATGCGCAATGTTTGGTTCCTGCCCAGTTGCGCTACCTTAATGAGCTGGCTGAAACGCTGCGGGTTCGTCAATATTCGTTTGGTCGATGTCACTGTAACGACTGTTGAAGAACAGCGCAGCACGGAATGGATGCCGTTTCATTCTTTAAAAGACTTCCTTGATCCGCAAAATCTCGGATTAACCTGTGAAGGCCTGCCCGCCCCCAAACGGGCGATTATTATAGCCAACAGTGTTTAGATCATTAAACGATGTTGCCCGACTCAACAAACCACTAAGGTAAAAAATGGGACATTATTCCGGCTTTCTGGGTATCGCAGCCATTCTTGGTTTAGCGTTGTTTTTTTCGGAAAACCGGCAGCGTATCAGCCTGCGGCTGGTTTTGTATGGCTTGAGTTTGCAGGTGGGTTTTGCCTTTTTTATTTTAAAAACCCCGATTGGTCAGCCCTTTTTTGATTTTTTCGACAGGGCGATCCGGCAGGTTCTGGAGTTTGCCGATCAAGGGGCGCGTTTCGTGTTTAAATCCTTCGCCAGCGGAGAAATGGAAGCACCGCTTGTCAATATTGCCTTCTCTGTCCTGCCTACCCTGATATTTTTTTCCGCACTGATGAGTGTGTTATATCACCTCGGTGTTATGCAATGGGTCATCGGCTGGATTGCCAAGCTCATGCAAAAGACTTTGAAAACTTCCGGGGCGGAAACCCTGTCGGTAGCCGCCAATATTTTTATCGGTCAAACGGAGGCGCCGTTGTTGATTCGTCCGTTTTTGGCCGATATGACTCGTTCCGAATTGATGGCTGTGATGACCGGCGGTTTTGCAACGATCGCGGGCGGCGTTATGGCGATTTATGTCGCTATGCTGTCGCATATACCCGGCATTGCAGGGCATTTGATGGCGGCGTCAATTATGAATGCGCCAGCCGCTTTAGTGATAGCCAAGATGATTTGTCCTGAAACAGCGCAATCCACGACCTCAGGCACAATCCCCGTGAGTCCTGAATCACCGCATGTCAATCTGCTGGAAGCCGTTACGGTCGGGGCGGCGGACGGTTTGAAACTGGCCCTGAATGTCGCCGCAATGTTAATCGCTTTTGTTGCGCTGGTTGCCTTGCTGAATGCCTTGCTGGGATTTATCGGGCTGGATTTGCAATCGCTATTGGGTTATCTGTTCCGACCTTTAGCCTGGCTAATGGGCGTGCCGTGGCAAGAAGCCGGTATCGTGGGCGGCTTGCTGGGACAAAAAATGGTACTGACTGAGATGCTGGCTTACGCTAATCTGTCCGAAATCATCAAGGCAACGCCCAACGCCTTATCCGCTCATTCGCAGATTATCGCGACCTATGCCTTATGCGGCTTTGCCAATTTTGCGTCAATCGGTGTACAAATCGGCGGTACCGGCAGCCTGGTTCCCGAGCGGCAAAAAGATTTGGCGCAATTGGGCATGAAAGCCATGCTTGCGGCAACCTTGGCAAATTGCCTGAGCGGCACCGTTGCGGGCTTGTTGTTATGATTCCATTACGTTATCAAGCCGAACCGTTGAGCCCCGCGCTGCGTGAAGGCTGGCTGGACTGGTCCCTGGATTTTTTTACCGCAGACGATGCAGTGCAAAATCCGCATGTGGATATTACCATTCAGCTGGACGTTACCGACGCTTATCAACATTATCAGAGCGTCAAACATCTGGGCGGTACCTTCTTTGCCTGTTTGCTGTGGCATCTTGCCCGGACGCTGGCGCGTCATCCGAGTTTTAATTTACGAAAGGTGGATGGCGCCTGGTATATCTTGCATAACCCGCCGGTGTTCGTGCCGGTGGCGGTAGGGGGACGATGGCGTTTTCAGGAAATGCTGCTGGAAGATACTTACCGGATGGATTATGCGGATTTTGTTCCTTACTACGAAGACAACCTGTGCAAGGCCCGCTCATTTGACCTGACTCGCGGTAATGCCAGTGAACAATTTCATCTTGCCCATTCTATCGGCAATCTTCCCAATTTACAGTTTACCGGCCTGACCCTGCATTGGCATGCAACCAGAATGATAGGTCAGCCCTTTTTCTATTTCGGCAAGCGCTATGCAGTCGACGACAAACTCTTTATTCCATTAGCGGCAAAATTGCATCATGCCTGCACCGATCCTTTGGTTTTTGATCAGTTGATACAGGATTTTCAGCGGGGTTTTAAATGATCGGGAAGGCTTTGCTGCGTTAATCATAGGCCCGCTCGCACGAGCTATCTGTTCGCTACTTTATTGTGAGTTATATCCCGAAAGCAAATCTTCGCGGCATTTTGTTTGCTTACCTTCAGCAACCATTCAGCCGCCGTGTTCCATTCTTTGTATCGGCATATAACAAATGCTTTTTTGAAAAAGAAAGCAATAACCAACAGCAAAGAGGCAAGCACAATGATCAGGCAGACTTCTGAAAACAGCCACAGCAACAACATTCTTGAAGCTATGAATCAAGCATTCGGGAACCACGAATTTTATGGTTTGGAATATGTGCTGGATGAATGGCTCGAAAAAAAACCTACGTCCGACCATCAAAATCAAATTGAATCGCTTTTTTTTTGGGATTTCCGTGATTAGTCGGGCGCTTGTTTTCAGAATTCTCGAAGCTCCAACTTCTCGACTTTAGGTTCCCAAGCCGGAGCTTGGGAACTATAAGAAGGACTAAGGATAGTCGGTTACTTTTTTAAAAACTTGTCGCTTACCATGCTGACACACTTTTTTACCAGTCCGCTGATAAAGTCATAAATCGGGCGTCGTTTGATCACCACGAGATAACCCAACAAACCCAGCATTAACCCGTAAAACAATTTGCCGATGACTGAGGATTCTTGCTGCTGCTGTTGAGCTGCGGCACCTGCCGGTGTATCGGGATAGCGTTTTACCGCTACGTTTTGTACGGCTACCTTGGATGGTTTGACCTCTGCCTTCAGGTCAGGTAGTCCTAAGCTGCGCCACGCATCATAGTCTTGCCAGATAGGATAGGTGCCTTGCCACATGCCTTTGGTGAAATAGGGGGCAAGGCTCATGCCATGGGCCATCGGAATGCCTTTATCATCCAGAAACTCCTTGTACACAACCAGACTGATGTCGCCGCCTTCACCATGCCCGTCGGTGGTGAATGATTTTTCAACGTGATCATGGAACATCCAGATGCCTTGGCCGAAGCTATGCAAGCCGTCATCGACGCCGCTTAGTTCCAGATCGATACGCTGGGCAGGCACCATGCCGTGGACATCGCGCTGGATATAAGAACCGGGACCGTTATCGACACCGTCATAATGCGTAACAGTCGGTTTATGTCCATGAATATGCATGGCGAATGATTCGGTATGACCGTTTAAGACACGCAGTTTAACCAGCTTGTCTTTTTCCATTTCAATCAACGATTCCCTCAGCGTATAAGGGAAAGACCGACCATTGAGCATGAAGTAATCATCCTCGGCATCGGTAATGTCATATTCCATGTTCATGTGTTTTGCAATCAGCCTTGGATCGTTGGCGGACCGTGCAACCAGTTCATGCAGCTCTTTATCCGCTGACTGGTAATGCAAATCATATTCCCTGCTGTATTTTTCGAGAACGGCAACCGATGGGTGACGCACTTGGCCGGCGCCGACATTCAGGGTTTGCACCCAGTTGTTGGGACGATTTTCCTCAACGACAAATATGCCCTGCAAGCCCATTGGGATATGCGTGTGCGGCTGAACATGGCAATGGTAATACATGGTGCCCGGTTGACGCGGCTTGATAACATAAGTCTTGCTTTCGCCCGGCATGGTGTCCATGTTGCTGGTTTGTCCCACGCCGTCGTTACCGCCACCGCTCATGTCCATAAAGGGATGGTCAATGCCGTGCAAATGGATGGAATGCGGTAAATAATGGGTGTTTTCCAGGACGATCCAAACCACGTCATCCTGTTCGACACGAATCACCGGAGACGGTGTGCGCAATAATGGATTGGCTATCGGTTCATAAAGGCTCAGCGTTGACATATCGCGGGTTTTGGGCGCATAGACCCAAAATGTCGGTTGTATGCCCGGCGCAATATCAAATGTAGTGGTCGGGTCCTTCATGTCCGGGGAATGCCCGTTAAGTTCCGCGACTTCCAGCTTGATAATGATTTTATCGGGGTCGCCGTCACCATCCATATCATCGGACATAGTAATGGCATCGGCAGCCAGTTGCGTTTGCATCAATGTTTCCATTGAAATGCCGTTGGTGCCTTTAACAAAAGCGGCAATATCAGCCGGGTTGTCGGGATTACAGAGCTTGGATTCCTGTATGGTTACACCATCGATGACTTGTTCTTTACGCCATTGCGGATCGGTAAATTCAGAACAGACTTCTTCCACAGGCCCCATATCAACCTTGGCCGAAGGCGGCAAATCAGTGGCAGCCTGGCTCCATGACTGCATAAGGAGCAGCGTGACGCCACCGGTGAAGGTAAGAAGTTTTTTACGCATAGGACGACCTCAAAAAAACACACATTTGAAAAGTGAAACACCGCCAAGAAAATCGGGTGGGGTTATTAACCGTACTATTTTAACTGAATAGTGCGGCTAAGTCTTTCTTGACGCTTGAAAGTAAAGTTAAGCCGGTTAATAATTTTTATAAGCGCTGTTTAGAAAGCAGTAATACTCTAAAGTTCTGCTTCGAAATATACCATTCAAAAGCTAATAAGCAATGTTAAATACCGGCTTAAGACAATTAACCTGAATGCCTGATCAGGCATTGCTTTACCTGAACAGGTGGTTTTGAGACGATAATCGGCGGATGGATTACTCCATATTATTTAAAGTGCAAGTGAATAAACTTAACTTGCGCACAGGAAAAACTTTAAACTATGTCGCAATATTTATAATTATAAAAAAAAATCATCGTGCAAAATCAAGCCCCACACTATTTAGTCGGTATCGACCTCGGCACAACACATACCGTGGTTGCTTATGCTAAAAATACTCAACAGGATATCCACTTATTACAGATCGAGCAGTTGATCGCGCCCGGACAGGTCAATGCCAGACCGTTACTGCCGTCGGTGCGTTATCATCCGGCGCCGGGTGAATTGTCGTCCGCCGATATTGTTTTCTCGCCCCCCGGTGAAACCGCCGTTATCGGTGAAGCGGCGCGTTTATTGGGGGCAAAGACCAAGGGCCGTTTTGTGACCAGCGCCAAAAGCTGGCTGTCGCATCCTTCGGTGGATCACAGCGCGGACATCCTGCCGTGGGGCAGTAGCGATGACATTGACAAGGTTTCGCCTATTGATGCCAGCGCCAGTTATCTCGCGCATATTCGTACGGTGTGGGGACACAAGTTTCCCGATGCGCCGCTGGAGCAACAGGATGTTGTCATTACCGTCCCCGCTTCTTTTGATGAGGGCGCGCGTTCACTGACACTGGAAGCGGCGCGGATTGCCGGCTTGCAGTCGGTGCGCCTGCTCGAAGAACCGCAGGCGGTTTGTTACGACTGGCTGAGACGTCATGCCGGAAACTTTAAACAAACGCTAGCCGACGTGCATTTATTGCTGGTCTGTGATGTCGGCGGCGGCACGACCGATTTAACACTGATTAAAGTGGAGCAGGGCGAGCAGGAGCCCAAGTTGACCCGTATCGGGGTCGGCGATCATTTGATGCTGGGCGGTGACAATATTGACTTGGCATTGGCTCATCTGGCCGAAAGCCGCCTGGGTGGGGCCGGAAAACGGTTGTCTCCCGCCGATTTATCGCAACTGATCGAGCAATGCCGAATCGCCAAGGAACGCTTGCTGGCCGAAGATGCCCCGGAACAGACAACCGTTACCTTGCTGGGCGGCGGCTCCAAGCTGATCGGCAGTTCCCGCGTCGTGACATTGACGCGGGAAGAGGTTAGGGCGATTGCGCTGGATGGTTTTTTCCCGTTATCGGGACTCGATGATTTACCCGACAGGAAGCGCAGCGGCGTCGTCGAATTCGGTTTGCCTTATGCGGCTGAACCTGCCGTCAGTAAACATATCGCCGCCTTTTTGAAATTGCACAGAACAGCGTCCGGGGAAGCGTTAAAAGGGGCGGGTATCGTACCCGATGCGCTGCTGTTAAACGGCGGAGTGTTCCGCAGCCAACCCATCAGCCAACGCCTGATTGATTTGATTAACTCGTGGGCGAACGCCAACGGACGCGTACAATTACTGGAAAACCAACACCCCGAACTTGCCGTCGCCTTCGGTGCGGTCAGTTACGCCATCGCCCGGCGCGACAAGAAACTGAAGATCGGCGGCGGCGCGGCGCGCAGTTATTTTCTGCTGGTCGATACCGAACAGGCAGACGGTCAACAAGGCATCTGCATCTTACCCAGAGGCAGCGAAGAAGGCGATGAAATCATCCTGAAAGACCGCCGTTTCGCCTTGCGTTTGGGTACGCCCGTGCGCTTTCATCTTGCTTCGACGTCGGGTGATACCGATTTCAAGCCCGGAGACATCACTGACATCGACGACTTGTTTCATTCGCTGCCGCCGCTGGCGGTTGCCTTTGAAAGCGATGACGGTCGCAAGAACGCCGAAGTCATTGTGCAGTTGGCGGTGACGCAAACGGAAGTCGGTACCCTGAAAATTCAATGCGTTTCAGTGGATGATAATAATCAACGCTGGAATGTCGAGTTTCAAATCAGGAAAAAAGGCTTGGCCGCAGTATCGAGCGATTCGGCATTGCCGCCTCAATTCGGCGGCGTCGTTGAAAAAATTAACACTATTTTCGGTTCAAAATCCAAAAACGTCGATCCCAAAGCCGTCAAAAACCTGCGCGCCGATCTTGAAAAACAACTGGGAGCCGCGCGTACCGAATGGACAACGCCTTTGTTGAGAGCGATGTTTGGCGTTTTGCTGGACGGGGCGAAATACAACCGTCGCTCGGAAAATCACGAAAGAGTCTGGCTGAGCTTGACCGGTTTTTGTTTGCGTCCCGGCTTCGGTTACCCGCTGGATGACTGGCGTGTCGAACAATTATGGAAAAGCTATCCGCAGGGCATACAGTTCGTCAATGAGACCCAGAACTGGACGGAATGGTGGACGTTATGGCGCCGGATAGCGGGCGGGTTGAATACCGAGGCGCAAGAACAGATTTTTGCCGATATCGCCAAATATATAAACCCGGCGGCAGCCCGGCAGCCCGGCGTCGCCAAACAGATCAAAAGCCGCGGTTATGACGATATTGTGCGGCTTGCCGCGGTTTTGGAGCGCCTGCCTGTCGCCAAAAAAATACAACTGGGCGAATGGCTGCTCAATCGCCTGCAAAAATCCGGCGAACCCAGCCAGACTTGGTGGGCGGTCGGGCGTATCGGCTCACGATTGCCGTTTCACGGCAGTAGCCATAATGTCGTTCCCGCCGACACCGTTTGTACATGGCTGCCGCAATTGTTGTCCGAAGACTGGAAGAAAAACCCGCATGCCGCATTCGCCGCGACATTGATCGGGCGCATGAGCGGAGACCGGGCGAGAGATATTGACGAAGCCATGCGCCTTAAAATTGTCGAAAAGCTTAAGCTTAATAAAGCGCCGTCATCGTGGTCGGACATGGTCGAGCAGGTTAAAGAGCTGGATGAAAAGGAAGAAAAGCAAATATTTGGCGAAGCCTTGCCGCCCGGCTTAAAATTAATCAATAAATCCTAGTACAAGAAGGGCATCATGAAATCAATCACTGTCGTCATCATCGTAGGACTGATCCTGCTCTATTTTCTCGATACCGCTTTGAAAATATCGCTGCTGAATCAGGAAATGCTGATTCACAGCGGCATACGGTTTTTCACCGGATTTATTCTTATCGGAATCGGCGTTTTTTATGCGCATAAAATTAAATTCAAGACCTCGGTCGGTCTTGCCCTGACACTGGTGTTAGCGGATGACATCTATGACTATTTCAGGAATATCGACAGTTTCAACTTTGAAGCAATGATTCACAGCTTATTCTTTTTGCTATGGGGTTCTATCCTGGGCTACCTGTTTATGAAACTGGCTCAGCGTAAGGCGGAACAATCTTGAATTATTGAAAATATATGCCCTAACCCGGCAAGGAGTGTCTATGTTTGGATTGGAAACACTGGATGTCCTAATCGGACTTGCAACTTTATACCTGATATTCGGAATAGCTTGCACCGCCATTGTCGAAGCCTTTATGTCGTGGCTGAATATTCGCAGTAACAATCTTGATGCTGCGCTGAAAGAATTTTTGGCCGGTGAATTAAAGCAAGGTGTGCCATTCGCCGCCGCATTTTGCAATCACCCATTGACACAAACGCTAAGCCAGGGTGACGCCAAGCCCTCCTATATTCCGCCTGAAATTGTCGGGCGAGTCGTTGAAGCCTTGATTTCAGGAGACCCCGCCTCGACACTTGAGCAATCTGTCGATGCGCTTCCCGGTACACCTCAAACCAATCGAATTAAAGGTATTCTTGAAGTTTTTGCCAAACAAGCCGCCGGCGATATCACCGTATTTCGCAAGGCCATCGAAATCCATTTCGATGCGACTATGGATAGGGCATCGGGCTGTGTCAAGCGCAGTTCGCACAGCATCGGACTTATCGTATCGGCGGCACTGGTTATCGGCGCCAATGTCGATAGCATTGATATTGCCTCTTCACTCGCGTCCAATCCCGAGGCGCGGATGAAAATTGTCGCCATTGCCCAGCAGCAACTGGACGCGGTTCCGCCGCCGGTGAATACCGTCAATAGCCCCGACGACACGCAGCAAACAACGGCTAATGACGGGATAGAAAAAGCATTGACGCAAACCAGGGAAGCCATTTCAATCTTCAATAAGAACGTCGCCGATATGAGCGCTGCCGAGCTGAAATTGGGCTGGAAAAATTATCCGAACAACGGTAGTGAATGGTTTACCAAAATAGTCGGCTTGCTGGTCAGTATAGCGGCCATATCACTTGGCGCGCCGTTTTGGTTTGACACGCTGCAACGGATGATGCAGGTTCGTACATCCGGTGTATCGCCCCGTGAAAAAAAACAGGGGTAAGGCGTGTATATCAAATCGACGACTTAAATGCCGGGGGACAATGACGAGCGTTCCAGCGCCGCCACAGCATTCACACTGGAGTGCGGACTATATGTGGCGGCGCTGGTTTATTTTTTCGAGTTATTGGACAAGATTCATAAAAATCAGACGGGAACCGAAATCTTGTTTAGTGATTTATTGAATATCCGTCCCGGCATTCCCGATGTGCCGTCTGATTTTAACAACATCCTTACCAGTAAAAGTCATCGGCAACAAAACCGGATATTGTGGTTCCAATCAAGGTGATCGAATCGGTGTCCGACAAGGTCAACACCACGTCACTACCGACTTGCAGCATATTGTTTTTAATCGTGGCAAGGCTCATGTTTTCAAACGGTGTGTAGTAAAAACGAATCACATCGCCGATACCCGCGCCTTGAGTGAAATCCTGGATAATATCCTGACCGCTGCCGGGATTGAAGACAAAAATATCACCATTAGCACCGCCGGACAGAGTGTCATCACCGTCGGAACCTTCAAGCGTATCGAAGCCGTTGCCGCCGGATAAGGTATCGCTATAAATATCGCCGGCTAAATAATCATTGCCGGAGCCGCCTTTGAGGTTAAATCGCTCTATTGAGTCAAAATTGACCGAGCGCCCTTCGCCATCGGAATAATCGTCATAATATGCGCTGCCGTTGATAGTCGTGGTTGAAGTCGACCAGTCAAAAATACCCAAATCGATACCGCCGCCGCCATGGACATAGTCGATACCGCCAGTACCGACATTAATCGTGTCATCGCCGTCATTACTCCAGATACTGTCGTTATAAGAAAATGCAGCAGTCGATATGATGTCGTCACCGGTGCCTGTATAAAAATCCACCAGACGTTCGATATTTTTAGCTACGCCGCCGGGAATGCCGCTTTTAATCGCGTTAACGCCTGATGTAGCGGATAATTGCACATTTATATCGTTAGTACTGTCACTATAGTTGGCGGTCCATACGTCAAGTCCTTCTCCGCCGTCAACGAAGTCAACGCCCGCTACTGAATTAAGCGTATCCCAGCCCGCGCCGCCGACCAGCCTATCGCTGTAACTATCGCCTGCCAGATAGTCATTGCCGGAACCGCCGGTGAGATTGAAGCGATCAATCCCATCGAAATTGACGTGACGTCCTTCCCCATCAGAATAATCGTCATAATAAGTGCCGCCGCTAATGGATGTCGTTGAGGCTGACCAGTCGAAAATACCCAGATCAATGCCGTCACCGCCCTGCACATAGTCCCAGCCGCCCTTACCGACATTGATGGTGTCATCACCGCCATTGGTCCAGATAGAATCATCGTATGCGAACGGCGCCGTTGAAATATTATCGTTGCCGCTGCCGGATGAAAAATCGAGCCGTTCTATGTTCTTGACAATGCCGCCGGCAATACCGCCCAATACAGCGTTAGTGTCGACGGTAGTCGAAAGCTGTATAGTGATAGCGTTGCTGGATGTGCTGTAGTCTGCTTTCCATAAATCAAGACCTGTTCCGCCATTGATGGTATCGCCGCCTCTAACGCCTTCGAGGAGATCGTTTCCAGAGCCGCCGATTAAAATATCGTTATAAATATCACCGCCTAAATAATCGCTTGCCGAACCGCCCGTCAGGTTAAAACGGTCGATGCCATCAAAATTGACAGTACGTCCTTCGCCATCGGAATAATCGTCATAATAAGTGCCGCCGCTAATGGACGTTGTTGATCCTGACCAATTGAAAATACCCAGGTCAATACCGTCACCACCCTGCACATAGTCCCGACCGCCTTTGCCGACATTGATGATGTCATCGCCGCCATTGGTCCAGATAGAATCGTCGTATGCGAACGGCGCCGTCGAAATATTATCGTTGCCGCTGCCTGAGGTAAGTTCGAGCCTTTCTATGTTTTTGACCACCCCCCCTGGAAGTCCACCCAGAACTGCATTAGTATCCGGTGTAGCGGAAAGCTGTATTTTAATGGCAGCAGTGGATGACTCGTAATTCGCCTTCCATAAATCAATGCCGCCACCTCCATTGATGATGTCGTTGCCACGATTGCCTTCAAGGACATCGTTTCCTGCACCGCCAATTAAAATGTCGTTATAAATATCACCGGCCAAATGGTCGTTTCCTGAACCGCCTGTCAGATTAAAGCGCTCGATCGAATCAAAATTAACATATCGATTTTCACCGTCCGAGTAGTCATCATAATAAGTGTCCACGGTTATATCACTGATAGACGCCGACCAATTGAAAATACCCAGATCCGTGCCATCACCACCATGCACATAGTCGCGTCCGCCAGTCCCGATATTGATTGAATCATCGCCATTGCCTGTGCGAATATCGTCACTGTTAGCATACGGGCCCACTGAAATTACGTCATTCTTGCTGCCTGTCTGCACTGATAAGGCTTCAACATTAAGAACAGTCGAGCCTGTTGCTGAGCCTATTTTGAAGACGGCGCTGGTATTTCCGTTTACAAGTGTATTGGATAACGTAATGGTAATGGCGCTGGAAAGACCCGAATAATCTTCCATCCAGGTGTCCATGCCGCTACCGCCATTAATAAAGTCCACGCCGCCGCCGCCGAATAAGGTATCGTTGCCCGCACCACCTTTCAGACTGTCGATCAAGCCGCCGCCGCGTAGATAATCCGAGCCGCTTCCTGTCGTTATATCGAAACGTTCAATGTTGTAAAAATCCACCCAGTTTGCAATGCCGTCGCTGTACCTGTTTCCGGTCAGCGTTATATTACGACCAAGCGAGCTGTAATTAATAACAAGTAGATCGGTTCCTCCGGCTCCATCAACACTGTCTCTACCTAATAGCGGGCTGATAGTATCGCTCCCCCCTGTTCCGGTAATCGAGTTATCGCCGTTAGTGCCTGTAATAATTGCCATGTTATTTTTCCTTTTCCAAGTTTTCAAAGTGGCTGCAGTTAAGCAGTATTTTATTTTTGAATATACTGATATTGTAAATTATTGTCAGTATATCACATGTGTATTGCAAGGTTATTTGGGCCTTTTGTCCCCGTCAGTGAAGGGCGGAGAACAAAAATACAAGTCGGTGTTATTTGAGCAGAAAAAGAAGAAAAAAAATATAAGTACAACTACGTACAGAAGGCTGTCGAGCAATAGAGTAACAGGTGGGTTGGGCAAGGCTATTCGAGGATTCGGCATCCCTTATTTGGGCTCGAATCCCGAACAGACAAATTCACATTTCGGTCCGCTGCGCCCCACCCAGGTGCCGTCAGGGCATTGCATGGCGTCCTGACTACAAGCGTTAGAGCCTTCGCCGTGATCGGTCTTTGTCTGGTTCGGTCCGGTCTGTGCGCAGGCCGTCAATAAAGTAACCATCATTATCAATATAAAATTACGCATAACTATTTTTCCTTTCGATTGAATGAGCTATAAAGAGCCGTATTTAGAATTAAAACCAGGCATCTGCTCAAGTAAAAAAGATTTGATGCAATTGACCGGGTCGAGTAGTTGCAATCGATGACTCCGGTTTTTATCTTTGCATCGCTTATATGGCCAAGCGTCCCCTGATACGAGAGAGCGTATCGGTAATTTGTTGTTCTGAGTAGGGAACTGCGGCAAATTTCCCCCATACCGGCGCCGGCCAGGCCTTATCGGTTTCATAGCGGACGATATGGTGGATGTGTAATTGCGGGACCAGATTACCTATAGCGGCAATATTCATTTTGTCAGCGTCATAAAGCACCGCCAGATTTTCTGCAAGAAAGCAGGATTCTTCCAATAATAACTCGCGCTCATGTTTCTCAAGCTGATAAATTTCACGCAGATCGGCAATTTCCGGCACCAGAATAAACCAGGGATATTGACTGTCATTCATCATCAGCAAGCGGCATAGATTGAAACGACCGATAGCAATGCAGTCTTGCTCTAAACGAGGATGTAATTGAAATGTCATGGTCCGATTTTTTAAAAGTAGTAAAAATTAATGTATTGCTTGTAAGCAGCCGAATAATCAGTGTAACTTATATTTTCTTAAAAATTATTATAATAAAGGAGATCGCTCGATGTCTGTGCAAATCATTTCAGCCCGCGGTTTGTCCAGTGAAGATAAGCTGGCCGTTTCATTTCGATTACTGTTGGGACTGTATTCCATCATTCCCGTGTGTTTATTGCTACAGTTGTTTGACGGCTGGTTTTGGCAAAGCTATTTAAGAGACAATCTACCCAGCAGCCCCTCGCATTTCCTGTTATTTCAATTGCTGTTCGGAACCCCGCATATTATCGCCAGCGCCATCGTTCTCGTCAGTAATACCGAGTACCTGAAACTGTACAGGAACAACATCATTTATATGACCATCGCTATTGCGATTGTGTTTGGCATCGGCAGCCTGTTTATTCCTTACCGGGTTTTGTATATCAGCGTGGCCTGTTGGACGGTATTCCATGTCCTTAAACAGCAGCACGGTATCGGTCGGGGCATTTGTCGTTTACCCGATTGGGCGTTTCATCTTTTATTATGGCTCAGCGTACTGGCGGGGATACTGATTTATATCGGCATTTTTCTTAAAAACAGCCTGGATGTACAGCAGGTGACATGGATTAAACAAATTGTGTCCGGGTTATGCGTGGCGCTGATTTTTGCCGCCGTGATGAGCCAGCGTTATGCACCTACTGTATTTGCCAAATGGTTTTTGTGGTCCAATGTTTTTTTAGTGCTCAGCAGTTTTTATCTGTTTGCCCAGCAGTATTATTTTCTGGCGATTCTGGTACCGAGATTGGTGCATGACGCCACGGCTTATATTTTTTATGTGACGCATGATTACAACAAACACCACAATCAGCCCAGGAATTTTATTTACCGCTGTGCCGCACGTTGCAATCTACATGTTTTTCTGGTGTTGCCTTTGTGTTCGTTTTTCCTGGCCTTTGTGCTGCAAGCCTATGGAGACGGTCTGGTTAACATGATAACCCACTTCTTTTTCGGTATGGAGATTCGTCAGGCCGTTAGCGTGGGTATATTGGGTTATCTGGGCTTGATGCACTATTACACGGAAGCCTTCACCTGGAAGCAGGGCTCGCCTTACCGGCAGTATATTGCTTTTACGAAGTGAATTGGCTCATTCGAATTTTCATTTGAATTAGTGTTTAATGTTATTGCATTCAGAGAGGGGAACCAGTGGCAGTATTCATTATTTATGCTACACTCCGACCCGAGGGGTTATTTTTAATCTCGGCTATTGACAAGAATTAGAGGCTGGCAAGTGAAGCTTGATTACGCCGGTTAAAAGCAAGCTGGGTATTACCCGGATTTTTCGTTTGCAATGACAATGCGAGGAAAACGATGGCGTCTCAACAGACCATAGAGTTCCGCAGTTCTTTCACCCGTACGCGTACATCCGTGGATCTGGCGGTAGGGCAGGTCTATATTGCCGGCAGCGGCAATGACAGTGAAATTATCCTTCAGGGTCCGGATGTACTGGGGCAACATGCGAAGCTGACTCTCTCGCCGGACGGCTTGTCTGTTACGCCGATCAATCAGGCCCGGATTTCGGTCAATGGTTCTCCCATCGGCGATTCCGCTTTATTGAGTGATGGCGATTGGCTCTCACTGGGTTCCTGCCTCTTCCAAATCAATTTTCCTGATCATCCCCAAGCCTTTGCACCAAGCGCTTCATCGCCGTCCCCGTCACATATCTCATCAGCAATTTTAACCATCGGACGATTGCCCGAGTGTGATTTTGCAATTGCCTCTCCGCTGGTTTCCCGCGAGCACGCCAAATTGTATTGCGGGCCTGTCGGCGTGGAAATCGAAGATTTGCACAGCACTAACGGCACTTTTGTCAACGGGCGGCGATTAAAAGGGCGGGTGCGTTTAAAAGAGGGCGATCGTGTCGCCATCGCATCGTTTGCTTTTCTGTTCACCGGCGAGTCGCTGGAACCCATCGATATGTCCGGCCAGGTGCGGGTGGAAGTGCGGGATTTATACAAGGAAGTTATCGACCGTTCCACTCGGCAATCCCGGCGTTTGCTTGATGGAATCAGTCTGGTGATCGAGCCGGGCGAGTTCGTTGTTATTTTCGGTACCAGCGGCTCCGGCAAATCCACCCTGTTGGATGCCCTCAATGGACGTCGGCCTGCCACCGGCGGCAAGGTGCTTTATAACAGCACGGATTTGTATGCCTCGTTTGATGCTTTTCGTTCCGCTATCGGCTATGTTCCCCAGCAAGATATTGTGCATCGCAAGATCACTATTCAACATGCGCTGGAATATACCGCACGCTTGCGTTTACCGCCCGACACATCCAATGACGAGATTCAAACTTATATCGGCGGCGTGCTCAACAAAGTGGAACTTGCAGAAAAATCAATGCAACCCATTGATACACCGGCTCCTCTCAGCGGCGGACAGCTCAAGCGCGTTAGCCTTGCGGTAGAGCTGGTGGCGAACCCGACTATTCTGTTTCTCGACGAAGTGACCAGCGGCCTCGATGCGGGCACCGACAAGCGCATGATGCGCCTGTTTGCCAATCTGGCCGCGGACCGGAAAACCGTCATCTGTGTCACGCACACGTTGGAAAATATCGATGTTTGCCATCAGGTGATTTTACTGCACAAAGGCAAGTTGGTTTATTTCGGGCCGCCCAAAGAAGCTGCGGCCTATTTTGGCGTTCAGCGCCTCTCCGATGTGTATGAACTGCTGGAGTCCAGTGTTGCGAACTTCTGGGAAGAAAATTTTCGGCAATCGTCTTATTACCGGACCTATGTTCTGGACCGGCTGTCAGGCCATGATTCTGATCATAACCCCACACATCCGGTTACGGAACTCAATACCGTCAAAAACCGTAGCCACTGGTTCGACTGGCGGCAAACAAAAACATTGATGCACCGCTACATTGATCTGATTGTTTCCGATAAAAAAAATCTTCTGATTTTGCTACTACAGGCGCCGTTAATCGCTATCGTGATCGGTCTGGTATTCGACACAAAAGGTGTACCTGCCTTCCGTGCAGCGGCGGAGAACCAGATATTCTTTATTCTCGTATTGTCGGCTATCTGGTTTGGCACACTTAATTCGGCTCGTGAGCTGGTCAAGGAATTACCCATTTATCTTCGCGAACGTTCGGTGAATCTGGGCATCATGCCATACCTGATCAGCAAGCTGTTGCCGCTGGCTGTTCTGTGTCTGATTCAATGCGCTTTACTGATGGGGATCGTATCGCTGCTGGTTGAACTGCCAGGCAGTTATGTCTGGCGAGTTGCAGCCCTGTTTACTGCCGGCATGGCGGCGACTTGCATGGGGCTCGCTGTCAGCGCTTTCGTCGATTCTAATGACAAGGCCGTCGCCATAGCGCCTATTTTGTTGATTCCGCAGGTCGTATTGTCGAATGCGGTCGTGCGTTTGGGTGATGCCGGTTTGTTGGTGGCAAAATCCAGCATGATTTCGCTTTGGGCGCTGGACGCCATGAAAACTACGCTGAGTGCGGAAAGCCGCACGGCTCTAAAAATAGCGGGCCAACCGACTTTGGGTGCATACGGGTCCGATCTGGCGATGGTTACCGTGCTTGGTTGTGTATTTCTTAGCTTGGCTGTGCTGGGCCTTAAACTAAAGGATAGAAAATGAATAGTGCGCCGGAGGAGACTATGACCGTACAGGAACAACCGGACCTGCATCATTGCCCTGCTTGCGGTATGGCTAACAAATTGGATGCGTTGGCCGGGCGCGAATATCGTTGCTCGCAATGCGGTCTGGAACTGGCGCATCTTGATGTGGCCGCCAATGGCGTAATACGTGGGATTTTTGGTTGGCTGCGCGGTGCAGGCGACATTATTGAAAACCGTTATCAGGTCAAAGCGGTGTTGGGCAAGGGCGGTTTTGGCGCTACTTATCTGGTCGAGGACCTGCGTTTGAGCGGCAAGCGCCGTGCTATCAAGGAAGTGCCGGAGCTGCTGTTCGACGAATACGAAACCACGTTGTTAAGCCGTTTAAATCATCCCTCCATCCCTGACATCATCGATCGCAGTGTAGTCGACGGCATGGTGTACCTGGTGCTGGAATTCGGCGGTAGCCGGACTTTAGGCGGTGAACGAAAGCAATACCCGGATCGGCGTATACCGCAGGCCAAGCTGTTACCTTGGATGCGCCAGCTTTGTGAGGTGTTGATTTATCTGCACTCGCAAGACCCGCCTATCATTCACCGCGATCTGAAACCAGACAATATCTTGCTTGATGAAACCGGGCGTATCATGCTGATTGATTTCGGCATCGCCAAGGAATCAAAGCCCGCCACGATGACGCGTACATTGGGGCGTGCTGCAACGCATGGTTTTAGTCCGCCTGAACAGGCTATGGGCACAGGAACCGATGAGCGCTCCGATATTTATGCGCTGGCGGCCACGTTTTACGCCTTGTTGACCGGTGAAAACCCACCGGCGGCGCATGAGCGGGTGGCGGGAACAGAATTAGTACCGCCGTCGCAAATCGTCGCTGATCTTGCGCCGCAATTGGAAGCCGCGATCCTGCAGGCGCTCAACCTCAACGTTAATCGCCGTCAGCAGACGATGAAGGAGTTCAGTCAGGTCCTGGAGGCTATTAATCCCGGTGTTGAGAATTCCGTCACTCATGGCAATGAATATAGCGAACGTACCGTGATGGTCGGTAGAACGACCGGCGCGATCGGCACAGGTGGATTCCATACGCCCAGTATCAAATTACCGAGTGGACGAATTACCGCTGGAAAACCGGCTTCACCATCAGAACCGGTAGCACAGCAAAGCCCCAAGCGAAATGTAATGCTGTGGTTATCCGCAATTGCTATCGGTTTTGTCGCCATATTGATAGCAGCCTATGTATTTTGGCCGAAGACAGTGTCGGAAACTGAAAAGACGGTATCTCCAGCATTAACGGTACCTGAAGCGGCAAACAGCATGCCTGCCGGAGAAACGCCAGCTGTCGTAATGCCGCCAGTTAATACAACGGCGACCGGAGCAACTGCGCCTGTTGAAAACAAAGCTCCCGATAAACCGCTTCCTGTTGCACCAGCCCCGGAAATAACAGCTACCGGGGGAAAAACTCCGATTAAAGATGCCAGTAAAAGCTCCGCCCTCGGGGAATTGCAAAAAGGACTGGGGGCGCAGGGCGTATCGGGTACAAGCCCTGCCCAGGTGGATGTGAAGACTGACAAGGTCGCGGATGAGACTAAACCCAAGGTTATCAAGGAAGCCAAAAAAGAAGTACAAAAAGTGCAGAAAAAACCCGCGATTGTTCAGGCAAATCGCACCGTCAAACCCAAAGAAAAACCCAAGCCGGCACAACGGGAGGAGAAGAAAAGCCAGCCTAGTAATTCGGACGACTGGTTAAACGATATTCACCCGGTACAGGTGAAATAAGACTATTCTGAAGCAGACACTCAGGATTAAAAACAGCGATTAAAAGCCTTGAAATTCATGTAAATGTTGTTTTCATTTTAAACAGACCACAATAAAAATTAAGGGGAATAAAATGTTAAAAATCATTAATCAGCAGAAAACAAATCCAATAATAAACTATCGGTTTATTGTTGTGTTAGCCGCCTTGCTCAGCGTTTTATCGTTACCCGCGGCAGGCGCTTCCGACCCCGGCAGTTATGGACTCAAGATTTACAAGGTGAATTCCGGGCTTTATCCGTTTGTTCAGGTTTATTTCCGAACCTTTGACGAAAATCAGCAACCGCTGGTCAACCTTAACGCGATGAATGTCGGCCTGATGGTCAAGGGCAAAGCCTATGATATGTCGAAGCGCCAGTATCAGATTAATTCCATACGTCAGCGCCAGGAAGCGACGCGCTCGGTTTTGATCCTCGATGCCAGCAAGTCGATGGCCGGTGCGCCTTTCGCAGCGGCACTGACGGCGTCTGCCCGTTATATCGACAGCAAGCGTCCGCAAGATGAAGTGGCTATACTGGCGATTCGGGATAACAGCAAAACCGGTTATGACATCGTATCGGAATTCGAGCGGGACCCCGGTGCATTGGGACGCAGATTGGTGGATGTCAAAGCGGATGGTAACAAAAGCCGTATCTATGACACCATCGGTGCAGCCATGCAAATGTGCGGTATGTCGTCCCAGGGATCGGTAACCCCAAGCGCGGAGAATTACATCGTATCGTGTTCGATAGTGGTCTTTTCCGACGGAGATGACGAAGGCAGTGCAATATCGCGCGAAGAGCTCAACGGCCGCATTACCGCACTGGCTATTCCGGTGCCGATTTACTCGCTGGCCTATACGAAGCAAAGTAAATATTTTAAAAATCTGGAGTCGATTTCCAAAAACTCGTTCGGTATCTATTATTTGATCGGTGAGACTGTTGATCGTATGCAGCAAACTGTCGAGCAGATTCAAAATATTATACAAAGCGACTACGTGCTGACTTTCCGCTCCGTTGTACCGGTCGATGGCGAAGAACATGCCATTAAAGTAGGTGTCGAGTACCCTAGCGGCAGCGGTAAATTCACTTATGAAAACGCCAAAATGGAAGCCATCGAACCACCGCCGGTTCCTGCCATTCTGGAACAAATTAAGCGCCTGGAAGGGCTTTTTGGGCCACTGCCTGAAGGAGCGACGCCTTATTTTGATCGTCCTGTAGAGGCTGGAGGCGCTGCTAAAGCTCCGGCAGCTGCGCAATAGTGTTTAAATATAAAGGTGATTATTATGAACAAATGTAAACTTAAAGTCATAGCGATCGTTTGCTCCAGTGTTCTGCTGAGCAGTTGTGCCACGATGGAGCAATCTGCAGGTCTCGCCGCATTAGGTTGCGCCGGAGTAGGCGTACTAACCGGTGTGCTGACCAACAGTGCCGGCGCCGGCGCCGGCGCCGGAGCGGGCTGCGTAGCGCTGGCAGGGCTGGCTATTTATAACTACCACACCTCGCAAACCAGGACTGTTCAACAAGATCAGCAATTGTACGGTTATACCGCACCGGTCAATAGCACTGAAGTTAAAATCCGCAATGCGACGGCTTATCCGGAAACGGTTAGAGCCGGCGATATCTTGAAGATCGGCATGGACTATTCGGTGATTGCGCCTAACGGGACTCCGAGTGTCAATGTTCAGGAATCCATGGTGCTTAAACGTGACGGCAAACCTTTAAAAACGCTCAGCGAACGTCCCGTGACCCGGCCTCTGGGCGGCGGCAGCTCTGAAGTCGATTTTAAGATACCCGACAAAATGCCGCCCGGCACTTATGTCATCGAGCAAAAAGTGCAGTCCGGTACCAGTTATGATATCCGTCCTGCGGTGTTTGTCGTTGGTTCTTAAACAAACTCTTTATCATTGTCGGGGATTGATGCGAAAGCGGCAGGGCGTCGGTGCGCTCATGCCGCTCTTATTTGTCGGTATGTCTGTAGCAGTTGCCGGAATGCCGGTTGCACCATGTGACCACAAACAAGCCGCAATCGAAATTTCTTTGCAACGCATTGTAAACGAATGGCCGATGCGCGGTAGCGGCGAAAGCGTATCACAGTATGTGCAAAAACTCGGCATTCGGCTGGCGTTTTCCAGTCTATACGGACGCAATATCCCCTGGCAGTTTTGGGTTGTTCGAAATTTGGCGCCGAACGCCTTCTCGATTGGCGGCGGCTATGTGTTCATCACGGATGGCGCTGTCAATTTTGTCCGGAACGAATCAGAGCTCGCCGCGATTCTGGCGCACGAGTTGGGACACGAACTCGCCGGGCATTTCTGTGTGGCGCCGGACCTAATCGATTTCGGAGGCTTGTTCGACATTTTTTCTGCTCCAAAAACACAGCAGCATCAAGTAGGCGTCGGTTCCCTGACCCAGGTGATCGATCCCGTCAAAGAACAGCAGGCGGATCAAATCGCCGTAACCATTCTTCAGGCCAGCGGTTACGATTCCCATGCCATGCTTGAGGTTGCACGGCGCTTGCCTAAGGGAGATGGTGTGCATCCAGTGGATTTTCAAAGGCTTCGGGCATTGGAAAGCCTGCTCGCCAAAATACCACCGATAAAAGCGCAAGATTCCGAAGATTTTCTGACAATTAAGCGCACACTGGCGGCTGAGCAAGCCACTTGGTGAGAATGATCGTCATATTAGCCCATTCGGTTTTAAAAATGACTTTTGGCTTTTCCCTGGAAAATCGCACAACTATTCGAGGTTCCCATGAAACTGTTTTCTATTATTCTTATCCTGGTTGCGTTGTTCGGTCTTTTAGCCTATACCAATCCAGGACTTGACAGCTACGATCAATTTATCAGCCAGCGGATTACCGAAGAAACGAAAAAAAACAAAGATCCGGTGGCCGGAGTGCTGGGTTCTTTGCTGAGCGGTTTTGCCGCCAATCTAATGACCAAACAGACGGTGCGAAAGGATTACGTTTTTTTCAGCACCTACGATACCGCCTTTGGAAATGAGCATATACAGGCGATCGGGGTTCTGAATAATTTTTACATTACGGAAAAACCCGAATTCAAAAAAGGCAAGTAAGCCCCCATTTATCGTCCAGACTTTCCGAAAGGATGCAAACAGGATATTGACATGACAGTCATTGATTTCGGTCTTGGTACGCATACCGGGTGCGTGCGTGAAATAAACGAGGACAGTTATCTTGCTTTACCGAAACACGGCTTGTGGGTCATAGCGGATGGTATGGGCGGGCACCAAGCGGGAGAAGTGGCAAGCGGTATGGCTGTTCGGGAAATAGGGCGCAGTATAGAGCAAGGCATGCCGCTGGGCGAGGCCATCGAATCGGCTCACCGTTCCATACAAAACGCCGCTCTGCATGGCAATGGAACGGTGGACATGGGATCGACTGTGGTTGCCGTGAAAATTGACGGTTCACATTATGAAATTGCCTGGGTAGGCGATAGCCGCGCTTATTTGTGGAACGGCAGGCTGAGACGGCTCACTAAAGACCATTCTTATGTCCAGTTGCTTCTGGATGCCGGATTGATTAGCGAGAGCGAAATTCCGGGGCATCCTGCACGTAATGTTATTTCCCAGGCTCTGGGGGCAGGTGGGGTGGACAAATTAAATATCAAGGTTGATAGTGTGTCCGGTGAATTGGGCGAGAACGATGCCCTGCTACTTTGCTCCGACGGATTGAGTGGAGAAGTCGATGATGAGCGCATCGCCACTATCCTGTCCGAAACTACCGGTAATCAAGTCAGGGTGGATCGCCTTATTAAGGTTGCTTTGGATGCTGGAGGCAAGGATAACGTTACGGTGATTGTACTTGCTCCCGAACCTTCGAAAACCCCTTCTTAGGTATCTTTGCGATTGGAACCCAAGATACAGAAATCTTGGATTAAACAAATTAATCCTGTCAGTTTTATAAATTTGGAGAAATCTGCTATGAAGTCCGGACACTATTTCAGCCTGCTCGGTGTTATCTTTTTTTCCGCCATTATGCCGGTTTCGGTAGCCATCAGCGCCACTGTCGCGGATTGGCAGTGGATTAAAGATAGTTATTGGTATGTTCCAAAAACCAATTTACCGGCTTTACGGTTTAACGCGATTAAGGGGACTGTCGCACCAGTCTCCGATCAAACCGTTTTTCATATCAGCGATTACGTCGACGGTTATTTTTGGGGCAAGACGGTTGTCAAACTCGGGCAAGGTTCTGCCAAATGCATGTCATTGGTAGGATCGGTGACGCCGGAAGGCAGCGTTTTGCTGTCGTTTACTCCGACAGACGCGACTGCCGATAGCGCCGTCACTCAAGGTATCGGCACGATGATACAAAAAGCAGGGGAGTGGACCATGCAAAACCAGATGTCTTCCGGTTCTGCATTGTTGCAGGTCAGCCATTGGGCTTACATGGTGCAAACCGGTCCGGGCAAACAGAGCTGGCTGTCGTTGCCCGGTGTCGGGCAATCGGTTGAGACTTTTCTGGCCCAGTGCCCGGATGGTCCGCAAAGGACAGTGCGCTAAAGACTCATTGGTGCAACAGGCGTTAGCCGTATTGCACCATACACCACCGCTTCGGGTCAGGCAAACGGATGTTCCAGAACAATGGTTTCGTCGCGGTCCGGTCCGGTAGATAATATAGTGACTTTAACGCCAACCAGTTCTTCTATTCGCTTGATATATAATTTCGCGTTTTCAGGCAGTTGCTCGAATTCGGTCAGGCCTTCGGTAGTGCCTGTCCAACCGGGCATTTCTTCAATAATGGCATGACATTGTTCATATTGATCGGCACCTAGCGGTGCTGTTTCGGTCACAACACCGTTCAGCCGATAGGCGGTGCAAATACCGATTTTTTCCAGGCCGTCAAGCACATCCAGCTTGGTTAAACAAATGCCGCTTAAGCTGTTCAGTTGCGCCGATTTTCTCATGGCGACGGCATCAAACCAGCCGGTACGCCGTTTCCGTCCGGTTGTGGCGCCGAATTCGTGGCCTTTGACGCTCAGGTGGTCGCCGTTGGCATCGAATAATTCGCTTGGAAAGGGGCCGTTGCCGACGCGAGTGGAGTAAGCTTTGGTAATGCCCAGTACATAGTCAAAATCGAGCGGTCCGAGGCCGCTGCCGGTAGCGGCGCCGCCGGCTGTGGTGCTGGATGAGGTGACATAAGGGAAGGTGCCGTGATCTATATCCAGCAATGCGCCTTGCGCGCCTTCGAATAATAGGTTTTTTCCCTCGGACTGGTACTTGTATAAGGCTTCACTGACATCGCAGAGCATGGGTTTGATTTGTTCGCCCAGTCTTAACGCCTCTTCCAGTATTTGCCGGTAATCGACAGCATCGGCGTGATAATAATGGGTCAACATAAAATTATGATAATCGACCAGCTCTTTAAGTTTTTCGGCAAAGCTGGTCGGGTTGAGCAAGTCGCCTGCGCGTAAGCCTCTGCGTCCCGCCTTGTCTTCGTAGGCAGGTCCAATACCGCGTCCTGTCGTACCGATGGCTTTGCTGCCGCGGGCTGCTTCGCGCGCCTTATCAATCGCCACATGGATCGGCAAGATTAAAGTACAGGCTTCGCTGATCAATAAACGGTTTCTGACCGGAATACCGGCTTTTTCCAGAAATTCAATTTCTTCCATTAAGGCGTTGGGTGATAAAACCACGCCATTGCCGATCATGCACTGCACATTATCTCGCAGTATGCCGGAAGGAATCAGGTGTAAAACGGTTTTCTCTCCCTTGATAACCAACGTATGTCCGGCATTATGTCCGCCTTGAAAACGTACCACCGCTTCCGCCTGTTCGGTTAATAAATCAACCAGTTTACCTTTTCCTTCGTCACCCCATTGAGTGCCGATGACTACGACATTTTTTCCCATATTTATTCCAAGCTTAAGATAATAATTTGACGACACTTAATATAAAAGGTCTAACGACACTCATATTTTGTAAGCATTCAGTCCCCCTCTTTGGAAAAGAGGGGTTAGGGGAGATTTAATTAGATAAATCCCCCTCAATCCCCCTTTTTCAAAGGGGGAGGTGAATAGTTATCATATTATAAGGGTTTAACGACCCAATGTTGTTGATGATCCCGTTCTAAAATGGATGTGCAACCCAAGTCTTTTGCATTTCCGTGTTGCCCCGGCAATTGCTGAATAACAATCTGCTGCTGAGCGCGCAAATCCCTGATGGTTTCGTGCAGCGCGACATCGTCGGTGTAGGGTGCGAAAATAACTTGTCGCTGCCCGCCATGGCAGGTGTGTTTGCTCAGTGACGACAATAATTTCAAGTCGGCGCTAAAGCCGGTTGCCGGTCTTGCCCGTCCAAATACGGCGCCGATATTGTCGTAACGGCCGCCTCTGGCGATTTCTTTGCCTACCGAAGGCACAAACGCGGCGAAAACAATACCCGTGTGATAATGATAGCCGCGTAATTCAGCCAAATCGAAACTGATCGGCAATGCCGGGAAGCGTGCGGCCAATTGTTCGGCGATAGCTTCCAGTTCAGCCAATGCCTGTTTTACGCCGTCATTTGCATTGGCAAAAGCAGCGCGGGCTTTGTCGATGGTTTCCTTGTCGCCGTTTAACTCAGGCAATTTCAGGAAGAGGGCTTTGAGATCGCTATTGATGGTGTATTCATTCATCAATTCCTGAAGTTCAGGCCGGGCTTTGCGTTGTAATACATCAAACAATTCGCTTTCCTGGGCCGGCGTTAAACCGGCTTGCTCCGATAATGCCCGGTATATGCCGACATGGCCCAAATCAAGGTGTACATTTTGCAGGCCTGTGATTGCCAGCATTTCCAGCATTAAACAAATGACTTCCACATCGCTTTCTTTACCGGCGTGTCCATACAGTTCAGCACCTATTTGCATGGGGCTGCGGGATTTCTCCAGCGGGTCGCCGCGCGTATGTAATACGGTTCCAACGTAGCATAAACGGGTAGGCCACTCGTGCTTAAGGTTGTGTGCATCGATCCTGGCGACCTGCGGCGTCATGTCCGCCCTGACTCCCAGCAATTTGCCGCTAATTTGATCGGTCAGGGTAAAGGTTTGTAGCGCCAGATCGTGTCCCGAACCGGTTAGCAAAGAATCCAGGTAATCGATAAAGGGTGGAATAACCAGGTCATAGCCCCAGCAAGCAAATACATCCAGCAGTTTACAGCGCAAGCTTTCCAGGTGTTTGGCCTCTTCCGGCAAGGTCTCTTCAATGCCGTCAGGTAAAAGCCAGGAGTCTTTTTGTTGCATAGTTGTTTTTTCCAATCAGGTTTTGTTCCAATCAAGTTGTGAGTTTCAAACCGGCTGTAAGCTTTAAAACAGTTATTCGTCATGCGTGGAGAAGTTATAGAGGCAGCAGGAAATATAGCTTCATGTGTTTTCCCCTCACCCCAACCCTCTCCCGCTGGAGAGGGAGCAGAATGTATACGTTTCCACCATCAAACAAAACGCCCCGCAAGCGGAGCGTTTTATAGGTTTGTAAAGGCTAATTGTAAGTTACTTTACTTGGTCTGTTTCTTGAAATATTGAAAGAAATCAGAGTCGGGGTCAAGCACCAACGTACTGGAGCTTGAAAAGGTTTTTTTGTAGGCGTTCAAGCTGCGATAGAAAGTAAAGAATTCAGTATCTTGACCAAAGGCCTGAGCATAGATTTCTGCTGATTTTGCATCTCCTTCACCACGCAGTTTTTCCGCTTCCCGGAATGCATTAGCCAGCGTAACGACACGTTGCCTGTCGGCATCGGCGCGAATTCGTTCCGCAGCTTCCGCACCTTGTGAGCGAAACTCGCGGGCAACTCGCTCGCGTTCCGCTTCCATTCTGCGATAAACGGAACTGCTGACTTCTTCAGGTAAATCGATACGCATCACCTGAACGTCTATAATCTCCATTCCCAGGTCACCGGCAATGGATTTGGAATTTCGAATCAGAATTTCACGGATAGCGCTACGGTCGGTTGAAACCAGTTGTTTGATAGTGCGTTTACTGAACTCACCCCGGAAGGCGTCTTTAATAATTTGATCCAGCCGTAAATTAGCCTGGTTTATATCACCTGCCACAACGGTATAAAATTTTGTTACATCGCCGATGCGCCATTTGACAAAGGAGTCAACGATGACGTTTTTCTTTTCCGCGGTTAAGAAGCGTTCAGGATCCGACTTCATGGTTTGCATGCGTGAATCGAACTTCTTGACGTTGTTTAAAAGCGGCAGCTTGAAATAAAGCCCGCGTTCATAATCGCTTTTTACAATTTTACCCAACTGGAATTTAATTGCCTTTTCTTTTTCGTTGACGGTAAACATCGACATCATGCCGATAATCAGCACCGCAGCCAGTCCTACCAGTATCTTATTCTGTAACATTAGCGTCCCCTTGTATCACGACCACGCGCTGAACTGCGTTCAACAACATGTTCTTCTTCTAGTGCAGGTTGAGTTTGGGTGCGTGTGTGGGGTTGAGCTTGATCCAGATCAACTGTGCTTTGGGGTGTGTTCATCGGTATGCTGCTTGGAGGCTGATGCTGCATCATTTTATCGAGCGGCAAATAAAGCAAATTGTTACCGTTTTTAACATCAACCAGCACGGTATTGGTTCCGGCCAGCACGGATTCCATCGATTCGATATATAAGCGTTTTCTAGTGATATCAGGCGCTTTAATATACTCAGCAAGCAGCTTGGAGAAGCGGTTGGTTTCACCTTGCGCCTGCGCAATCACCTGCTCTTTATAGCCTTCGGCTTCCTGTATCTTTCTGGCTGCAGCACCACGCGCTTTCGGTACGACATCATTGGAATAGGCTTCGGCCTCATTAATCAAGCGTTGCTCATCTTCTCTGGCCTTAATGGCATCTTCAAATGAGTTTTGCACTTGTTCGGGGGGTTGCGCATCCTGAAGATTGACGCTGGTAATCTGAATGCCGGACTTATAACTGTCCATGACATCCTGGATTTCTTTTTTAATCTGGGTGACAATTTCGCTACGGCCTTCGGTCAGTACAAAATCCATCGTGCTGCTACCGATGACGCCGCGTTGAGCGCTTTCAGTCACCTGCTTTAAGGTTTCCGCCGGATCAACAATATTAAATGTAAAATCCCTGGCATCCTTAACCTGATATTGCACTGCCAGACGGACATCGACATAGTTTTCGTCTTTGGTCAGCATCAAGGCTTCTTTGGGCACTGATCCGGCGTCTTTACGGTAGCCTACTTCGATAAAGCGTTGCTGCTTGACATTGACAATTTGAACCTGTTCTATAGGTGCGGGGAGGTGCCAGTTTACGCCGGACTGGGTGGTTCCGATATATTTGCCGAAGCGGGTTTCAACGCCGTGATTACCTTCATCAACAATATAAAAACCGCTAAATCCCCATAATACGACTGCACCGACTGCCAGAAAGCCAACGCCCTTCATCGGGTTTCCTGATGACGATCCACCGGATGATCTTTCATCGCCATCACCGCCGCCGCCAAAAATCTTGCCTAATTTTTCTTGCAATGAACGTATTGCTTCATCTAAATCAGGCGGCCCTTTTTGGTCACCTCGACCACTCCAGGGGTCTTTTTTATCGCCGCCAGGCTCATTCCAGGACATACTTATACTCCATATTGGATTATTTTAACTTTGTTACCATTATCCCGAAGGATGTGTCTTTAACTTGCAGCATGACGCATTTTTGTTCATGTTGTACCATCAATCAATACCAGTTAATCTGTGCCAATTGATCCGCACCCTGTTTGTATTCTATCGTAAATAATCAAATTCTTCTTGTTTAACCCGGAATTTATTCTTGAAAAACCGAGCCCGGATTAGATAAATCGGGTGGTTTTTAAATATTTGTCCTGATTTTCATCGTTAAACTAAGAGAGATCTTCTGTTGTTACGGATTTCAATACGCCCAAATGTTTGGCGTCAATTTCAATGGTCAGTTCGGTTACGCCAGCGTCATTAATATGCTCGTCAATTATTTTTGCGCAAGTAAATAATTTTGACCTGATGTCGCCCTGATCGGCTTGCAAGTAGCAGCGTTTCCTGATTTTAGTGTTGGAAAACAGTTCCGTTAATACCTGATAAAGCAAATCAAGACCGGCTCCGGTTTCGGCGGACAACCAGACGCTTAAGGGATTACCGGCATCATCACGGTCAATGTGCGGGGCTATGTTATCCAGTAAATCAATTTTATTGAAAACCTTAATCTGCCTGATCTTACCGGCGCCTATTTCTTCAAGAACCTGGTTGACCTGATCCATAATTTCAATCCTGTCGTCACTATGCGCATCAATGACATGCAGCAATAAATCGGCTTCACTGGCTTCCTGCAGCGTGGATTTGAAAGCGGCCACCAATTCATGCGGTAAATGACGAATAAATCCTACCGTATCGGCCAGAACGATTTCATTGTTGGCGGACAGTTGACAACTGCGTAATGTGGGGTCTAGGGTGGCGAACAGTTGGTCTGCAACATAGGTTTCCGCGCCGGTCAGTTTGTTAAACAAGGTCGATTTGCCGGCATTGGTGTAACCCACTAAAGAGACCGACGGGATTTCCGCTTTTTTTCTTTTACTGCGTCCCTGATGCCTTTGTTTATCGACCTTGTCCAGACGTTGTTGAATCTGCTTTATACGCAGCGCCAACAAGCGGCGGTCGGTTTCCAGCTGGG
>SXGT01255356.1_pt1 | contig 29157 bp, 34 predicted proteins | sample 3176221 | NCBI WGS metagenome assembly SXGT01 (sample SAMN11356862, study PRJNA531348) | freshwater metagenome | isolation source: freshwater sample F1-120 | place: China: Fuxian Lake, Yuxi | collected 2017-12-25 | reverse complement strand
GGCCGCCGCCGCGCGATCTGGGTCAGCAAGAACGCGGCGTTGCTCGACGACGCGCGGCGCGACTGGAGCGCGCTCGGCGGCCTCGTCACCGACGTGCAGCCCCTGTCGGCGTGGCGGATCGACGAGGCCGTCACGCTCGACCAGGGCGTTCTGTTCGTCACCTATCCGACGCTCCGCTCGCTGCGCGGCGATCACAGCCGGCTGCGGCAGCTGATCGACTGGGCCGGGTCGGCATTCGACGGCGTCCTCGCTTTCGACGAGGCGCACGAGATGGGTGGCGTCGCCGGCGGCGAGGGCGCGCTCGGCGGGCGCAAGGGCTCGCAGCAGGGTGTCAGCGGCGTCCTCCTGCAGAACCACTTGCCCGGGGCGAGGGTGCTCTATGCCTCCGCCACGGGCGCGTCCGACGTCAACAATCTCGCCTACGCCGTCCGGCTTGGTCTATGGGGGCCGGAGACGGCGTTCGCCAGCCGCGAGCAGTTCATCGAGCAGATCCGCGCCAGCGGCATCGCCGCGATGGAGTTGGTCAGCCGAGACCTCAAGGCTACCGGCCTCTACGCCGCGCGGGCGCTCAGCTTCGCCGGCGTCGAGTACGAGGTGCTGCGCCACGAGCTTACGTCCGAGCAGGTCAGACTTTACGACACCTACGCCGACGCCTGGGCGATCATCCATGCCAACATGGAAGACGCGCTGAAAGCGACCGCGATCATCGATGCGGTCGACGGCGAGACGATGAACTCGGGAGCGAAGGCGGCGGCACGATCGCGCTTTGAATCGACCAAACAGCGCTTCTTCGGCCAGTTGCTTCTGTCCATGAAGTTGCCGACTGTGTTGCGCGCGGCCGAGGCGCACCTCGCCGCGGGACAATCGGTGGTGCTGCAGCTTGTCACGACCGCGGAATCGATCCTCGATCGGCGGCTAGACGAACTCGACGCCGACGCCCGTGCGGAGCTCGAGATCGACCTGTCCCCTCGCGAGTACGTCGTCGACTATCTCGTGCGCGCCTTTCCGACGCGGCAGATGCGCGTCTTCACCGACGATACCGGAAAGGCGCGGTCCGAGCCGATGGTCGACGAGGCCGGGCGGCCCGTCTTCAACCCAGACGCCGAACGCGCGCGCGATGCGCTGGTCGAGCAAATATGCGCGCTGCCGCCGATCATGGCTGCGCTTGACGCGCTGCTCGAGCATTTCGGGCATGTCCGGGTCGCCGAGGTCACCGGACGCACGCGCCGGCTCGTCACCAAGTCCGACGGGCGCCAGCGGCTCGAGGCGCGTTCGGCGCGCACTGCACAGGCCGAGGCGTCCGCGTTCATGGCGGGCGAGCGCCGCATTCTCGTCTTCAGCGACGCGGGCGGCACGGGACGTTCCTACCATGCCAGCCTCGACGTGGCGAACCGGGAGCAGCGCGTCCACTTCCTGCTGGAGCCAGGCTGGCGCGCCGACCGTGCGATCCAGGGGCTCGGCCGAACGCACCGGACGCACCAGGCTTCGACGCCGCTGTTCCGGCCGGTTACCACCGACTGCAAGGGCGAGCTGCGCTTCACCTCGACGATCGCGCGCCGGCTCGACACCCTCGGCGCGCTCACCCGGGGCCAGCGCCAGACCGGCGGGCAGAACCTGTTTGATCCCGCCGACAACCTCGAAAGCGACTATGCCAAGGCGGCGCTCAACACCTGGTTCCACCTGCTCGCGCGCGGCAAGCTCGCGAGCATCACCCTTGGCGACTTCGAGCGTCGCACCGGCCTCGAGCTTTGCGAATGCGACGGCGTGCTCAAGGACGAACTGCCGCCGATCCAGCGCTGGCTCAACCGATTGCTTGCGCTGCCGATCGGCCTGCAGAACGCCATCTTCGACGAGTTCCTAGCACTGGTCGAGACGCGGGTCGCGGCCGCACGCGACGCGGGCACGCTCGACATCGGCGTCGAAACGATCCTCGTCGAGCGCGCGTCGGTGGTCGAGGACCGGCTGCTCAGGACCGACCGGGCAAGCGGTGCGACATCGCACCTGCTGACGCTCGAGATCGAGCGGCGGCGGCACCCGACCAGCCTGGAGCGGGTCCGGCGCATCGTGGAAGCCGACCCGAACGCGGTCAGGCTGATAAACGCTCGCTCGGGCAAGGTCGCGCTCAGCACGCGCGCCCGTTCGGCGATGGACACCGACGGGGCCCCGGTTGCGCGACTAGAGCTCCTTCGCCCGACCCGGCGCGAGTATCTGCGCGAGGCGGATCTGCTCGAGACCGCATGGGAGCCGGTCGACGCCGCGGCCTTCGACGGGCGCTGGAGCGCCGAAGCCGAGGAGGCCGCAAACACCGTCGATTCCGAGCGGCTGCGCATGGCGACGGGCCTGCTGCTTCCGATCTGGTCGGCGCTGCCGTCCGATCACCTCGTGGTCAACCGCGTCGTCGACGGCGAGGGCCGGTCCTGGCTTGGGCGGCTCGTGTTCGAGAAGGACGTCGTCCCGCTGCTCGACAAGCTCGACCTCGACGGCATCGGCGCGCTCGGCCCGGCCGACATCGCGACGGCTGTCCGTCAGGGCGGTAACGTCGACCTCAAGGCGCCGTTCGCCATGACCGTCAGATCCTCGCGTGTGAACGGTCAGCGGCGCGTCGAGATCGTCGGCGCTCCACCCGAGCAGCTCGCCTGGCTTAAGTCGAAGGGCTGCTTCACCGAGGTGATCCAGTACCGCACGCGCGTGTTCGTGCCCTCCGATCGCGCCGAGGCGGTGATCTGCTCGATCGTTTCGCAGAACTGACGATCGCTTGGCCCGCCCGGGGCAAGCGCCCGCGCCCGCTCTCCTGCGCGCTCGACCGCACCCTCTCCCCGTCCCGGCATCGCAGGCCGGGAAAGGGAAGGGGGAGCGGACTGGCGTCCGGGCTGATCCGGACGATGCGAGGAGTGACCTTCCCATGATCCAGTCCGTCAAACTCGGCAGGCTGCGCCTGTCCGAGCTCAACGTCCGCAAGTCGGGCGATCTCGAGATCGAGCCGCTCGCCGCCGACATCGCCGCGCGCGGCGTGCTCCAGAACCTGCTGGTGACGCCGGTGGCGCGCTCCAAGGGGGCGTTCGAAGTGTTCGACGGCGGCCGGCGCCTGCGCGCGCTGCAGCTGCTGGCCGAGCGTGGCGAAATCGACGCCGAGGCCTACGACGTGCCGGTCAAGGCGCTGCGCGGCGATCGCGCGACGCTGTCGGAGACGTCGCTCGCGGCCAATTTCCACCAGCTCAAGATGACGCCCGCCGAGGAATGCCGCGCGTTCCAGTTCTTCCTCGGCAAGGACGGCGACATCGACGCGGTCGCCAAGCGGTTCGGCATCACCCGCCGCTTCGTCGAGGGCCGCCTGCGGCTCGCGAGCCTCGCCGCCCCGATCTTCGACGCGCTCGCGGTCGGCGAGATCACGCTCGACATGGCCAAGGCCTACGCCTCTACCGAGAGCGAGGAGAAGCAGCTGCAGATCTGGTCGACCTACGGGCAGCACGGCTATGTCACGCCCGACACGGTGCGACGCGCGATCGCCAACGACACGATCCGGGCGACCGACCCCGTCGCGCTGCTCGTCGGCGTCGATGCCTATGTCGCGGCGGGCGGCAAGGTCAGCCGCGACCTGTTCAGCGACACGGGCGACCGCTGGGTCGATCCCGAGATCGCCGAGCGGCTCTGCGCCGAGCGGATGGAGACCGAGGCCGCCCGGGTCGGGTCCGAGCTGGGGCTCGCCTGGGTCCGTCCGGTCGCCTCGACGCAGATCTACGGTGCTTCACGCGACGTGCATCGGGTCGCGCTGCCGCAGCCGCCGCTGACCGAGGAGCAGGAGGTCCGCCTCGCCCAGATCGACGAACGGCTGTCCGCGATCGAGCTCGAGATGGAGGATGAGGATCTCGGCGAGGAGGCGTCCGCGGCGATCGAGGCCGAGGCCGGCGCGCTCGACGACGAGCGCACCGCGATCGACGACCGCCCGCGCATCCTGCCCGACGAACTGCGTGGTCAGGTCGGCACCTTTCTGACGCTCAGCCGGAGCGGCGAGATGGTGCTCGACGGCGACTTCTACAGCGAGACGCCGATCAGGCAGGGCGAGCCCGCCCCCACCGGCGACGGTCAGGGACCGGCGGCGCCCGAAACACCCGACCACGAGCCATCGGCGACCGGCCGGTTCAGCGCCAAGCTCGCGGACAGCCTGACGATGCAGCGCCGCGACGTCCTCGCCGCGGCCCTCCTCGGTCACCCGGCGCTCGCGCTCGACTTCGCGATCTTCGTGCTGGCGGACGCGGGACGGCGCCACGCGCAGCACGGCACGACGCTGCGGGCCGGGCGGCCGCAGGATCCGCTGCTCGCGTCGGACCAGCCCGAAACGCGGGCGCGCTCCTATCTCGACGCGGCGCGCGACGAGCTCGACACCGACTGGTGCGAGATCGACGGCGAGGTCGATCGCTTCGAGGCGTTCCGCGCGCTCGACGACGACGCCAAGGCGGGGTGGCTGGCCCACATCGTCGCCAGCTCGCTCGAGGCCAAGGCGCAGTACAGCCGCGGCACGCCGCTCAACCCGCTCCAGGCGAGGCTCGCGGCAATCATGGAGATCGACGTCGCGGCCTGGTGGCGTCCGACCGCCGCGAACTTCTTCGACAAGGTCACCAAGGGCGCGATGATCGCAATCCTCGGCGAGGTCGCACCGGAGCTCGCCACGCGCCAGATCACCTCGAAGAAGCCCGACATCGCCGCCGCCTGCGAGAAGCTCTTCGCGGGCGAGGCGATCGTCGAGACGAGCGCGAAGGAGCGGGCGCTCGCCTGGGTGCCCGACGCGATGCGGTTCGGTGCGGCGCTCGTGCCCGAGGAGCCGGACGCCCGGCCGTTGCCCGGGTCCGACCCCCTCGACGCCGACGACGCGACCGACGCGGACGGGGCTCTCGTCGACGCCGACGCCTGACCACCTCGGCCGAGCCGCGTGGACGGCAGCCGCGCGGCCCGGTCGCCTACTTCTATCGGGAGATCTCACATGACGGGTAAAGCCTCGTCCCGCGATGTCGCGGCGGAAATCACCGCGCTCATCATCGCCAAGCTCGAGGCGGGTACGCCGCCCTGGCGGCGACCGTGGCGAACCGGTGGCGGCGGGCGGCCCTTGCGCCAGTGCGGCACGCCCTACACCGGCATCAACGCGCTCTACCTTTGGGCGATCGGTGACGCGCGCGGCTATGCGAGCCGGCATTGGATGACGTTTCGGCAGGCGGCCGAACTCGGCGGCCATGTCCGTCGCGGCGAGACGGGCTCGCTTTCCGTCTTCTTCTCGCAGCTGCGCCGGACCGAGACCGACCGGCGCACGGGCGAGGAAGTCGAGCGCAGCATCCGCTTCCTGCGCGCCTACACTGTCTTCTCGGCCGACCAGATCGACGGGCTGCCCGAGCGCTTCTACCCCGCGCCTGCAAGCGTCGAGCCGCCTTCGCCGTCGCGTCGGCAGGCCGCGATCGACGAATTCTTCTCGGGCATGCCCGCGATCGTGCGCCACGGCGGCGACCGGGCTTATTGCGACCCGCATCTCGACTTCATCCAGTTGCCGCACCCGCACGCGTTCCGCACCGCCGACCATTATGCCTCGGTCCGCGCGCACGAGACCGTTCACTGGACGGGGCATCCGTCGCGCCTTGATCGCCGGTTCGGCAAGCGGTTCGGCGACAAGGCGTACGCTTTCGAGGAACTCGTCGCCGAAATCGGCGCCGGCCTGGTGTGCGCCGACCTCGATCTGCCGTGCGAGCTCCACAACGACCATGCGAGCTACGTCCACCACTGGCTCGGCATCCTGAGGGCCGACACGTCTGCAATTATCCACGCCGCCGCCAAGGCCGAGGAGGCGCTCAACCTGCTGCGCTCGTTCCAGCCGGCCGAGTCCGACACGACCGGGGCCGATCTGGCCGAGGCCGCCTAACCCACCAAGAACGATCACAAATTCGGAGGCTCCGATGGGCTGGCTCTACATGTCCTACGGCCACATGGGCGGGCACCGTTCCGCCAAGGCCTATCTCGACGCGCAGTTCACCTACGATCGCGAGCAGCCCGACGGGACGCGGCGCGGCCTGACGGTGCTCGCGTCGAGCTGTCTCAGGAACCGCGTCTACTACGCGGCCGCCAGGCCTCACGGCGGCGACGACGACGCGGTGTTCGCGATCGTCTGCCTCGTCAGGTGGAACCCGCGCGACCGCGAGGGCTACATCTTCGGCTACAAGGACATGACCGAGCACGCGGGGCCGTGCGAGGCCGAGTGCCCGGCGCGGATCCTCGACCTGCTCGGCCCCACCGATAGCGAGTGGGCGCTCGCCTGGCGCGCGCGCTGCCGCGCCGCGCTCGAACGACGCGGTCGCGCCGTCGCCGACGGCATGCGAATCCGGCTCGCCGAGCCGCTCACCTTCACCGACGGCCATGTCGGCGGCGAGTTCATCGTCGAGATGCGGGGCAGGACGCTCGCCTTCCGTGATCCCGCCTCGGGCCGGCGCTACCGCATCAGCCGCTTCCGCGACCGCGACTGGAGCGCCGTGGTCGAGACCGCGGTCCGCGCTACCGTTTTCGTTCGCGCTCCCGCGGACGACCGGCTCGAGGTCGTCGCACCATGACCGCGCAAGCGTTGGCCGACGCCAGCACGCGCCGGGCGCGCTTGTGCAGCCGCGAGAACGCCCACCGCCTCGCCTCGCGGCTGTTCGAGGAGCGACGCGAGGCGGTTCGGGTGGTGCGGACCTCCGATCCCGAGCGCCCCTATCGGGTGCTACACCGCGGCGAACGGGCCGAGGGCGAGGTCGAGCTCGAGATCCGCTTGGCGTGAGCGGTCAGCCAGTGCGCCACGATGCGCCCAGCGCGTAGCCGGGATCGGCGGCGGGCACCGCCCGTCGGGCTCGGCCGCGACATAGGGAGGCAGCGGATCGCGCAGTCTGACCTTCGCCGCGGCGGCCTCCCGCGCCACGCGGCCCCGGACCCGTAGCAGCGTCTCAAGCCACTCGAGGTCGTCGAGCATCGCGACTACGCCCCGCCCGGCGAGCGCGTAGTAGATCGCGCGCTGATAGTCGTCGCACGCATTCGCGAGGAGCCGCGCGAGCTTCGCCTTGCCGCCGGGCTCGCCCGCATGCACCTCGGCCACCGAGTCCCTGACCTCGCGGACCGAGTAATAGGCATCCTCGACCGGACAATGGATCGACAAGGCGGCGATCGCCCGCCGCGTCGGCGCATTCTCGACGTCGACCGACGCGTCCTCAAGCGTGATATCGAGGTCGAAGGGATCGGTGAAGCGGCTCTTGTCCATGGTCTCTTGCTCCTCGCGTCCGTCATATCGACAGGCCCCTCCTGCGCGAATAGCCTCGCCCCACCATGTGGTTGGTGCCGCGACAGACGAGCGGGCGGACCCGCCGGACGCCCGTGCCCCCCGCGGTGCGCGCGGCGCTGGTACGCTGGTACTTGGGCGACGGCAGCGACGCCGATCACCGGGCGTCGGTGACGATGGTGGTCAAGAGCCGCGAGGCCGACCGCTGGCTCGCCTGCGACTGCCTGGGCGAGGAGGTCGATCCGCCGCTGCTGTCGCCCGCCTATCTGTCCGAGGCCGAGACCTACTATCTCCGCCGCCTCACCGCCGAGGGACGGCCCGAGCATCGGTCCGAATGCCCCTTCCACCGCGACCCGGCGCCACCGCGTCTGCGCGAGCCCTGGGCGGCATCGACCATACGCCCGATCGCCGAAGCCGACGGCTGGTTCGAGGTGCTGCGCCTCGCCCCCGAGAAGCTCGCGCAGGCGCCGCGCGAGGGCGACCCCGACGACCGCAGTCGTGGCGCCGCCGTGCCGCGGCTAGCGGGCCTGCTGTGGCGGCTGATGGCGCAGGCGGGCGTCGACGTCATTCCGGCGCTCGATGCCGACAGCGGCGATCGGCGCACCATGGCCGGGGAGTTCCAGCGGCTGCGCGACGCCGCAGAGCGCATCGAGATCGCGCCGGGCATCACGCTCGCGCGTCAGCTCTACACGCATGTCGGGCCGTTCGACCGCGGTCAGGTCTTCGCGCGGCTCCGTCATGCGGCGGCCGACTGGCCGGCTGGGCACGCACCGCAGGCCTTCCTGCTGCTCTATGCAACCGGGGTCTCGGGGCACGAGCTGACGCTCGCCGAGGGTCGGTCGCTACGCTTACGCAACCGCGTCCAGCACGCGGGCATTCATGCACGCGGCATCGGCGCGCCGCTGCTCGCGCTGGTCGCGGTCGGTGAGCACAACCCGCGTCACGGCTACGACGCGCTGCGCGGCTATGCGCAGCCGATCCAGGCCGGTAACGCTTTCCTGCCGGTCGATAGTGTTGCCGAACGCCGCTTCGCCGACGCGGTGGCGCGGCTGCGCTACCCGCTTCGCCGCCACGCGATCTTCCTCGCCGCGCGGCGCACCCTGTTCGACACCGTGACGCGCGAGGGGCTCGCGCGCGCCGACTTCGTGCTCGACTTCGCCGATCGGCGAACCGGAGAGCTTGTCGAACTCGCGGTGGTGGTGACCGGCGCTGACGATGCCGCGATCGTCGAGGCGAAGCGACACCAGGCGGCGCAACTCGCACGCATCGGCGAGATCCTTCACCTCGACGCAGCAAGCATCGCGACGGGCGGACTCGAGCAGGCGATCGCGCGGCGGCTACGGGTCGATCTCGGCTGATCAGCCGGCGGCGTCGCGGACGCGATCGAAAAGGGAAGGGGGAGCGGCGTGCATGACGCCGATCGGGGCGTCGGCAGCTCCGGACCGACCTTCCATGACCTACGATGTCGCCCACCGCTTCGCGCAGGCGCTCGACCCGAGCGCGCTCTCCACCATCACCGCGAGCCTGCACGCGATCGAGGCGGCGCGACGCGACTGCCGCAACGCCGGCAGGGACGACGAGACCGATCCCGCCGTCGTGCTCCTCGCGCGACACCTCGGCATGGTCGCATCCCAAGGCCGAGGCGCGGGCGGCGAGCTGCGCTCCGCCTGCGCCGAGGCGATCGCCGCGCTCAGGCGCACGCCGGCGCTGCGCGTGCTCGTCTCAAGCTGCTGCGCCGGCGACGATCGCGCCAAGGCGATCTTCCACGCCGAGGGCCGCCGCGCGCTGATCGCGCTCGCCGACGCGCTGAACCTGAAGTCCGGCGACTACGACGTCCGCTCGTGCCGCGGCGGCCCGGCCGTTATGGGCGAGATCATCCTCCAAGGCGAGGAACTCTACGTCTAGCTCGGCCAGGCGACCCTCGGTCTCGAACGCTGCGTCCTGTTCCGGCGCGTGCGCGGCCGAACCGACTATTGCGGGCTCGCCAATCACTGGGCGTCCGTCGGCGAGCTGCTGGCGCCCGAACGGCTCGCGGCCCGCATCCGGCAGGAGCTCGGCCTCGCCGAGATGCCGCCGGTCCGCGACACGCTGTTCGCCTGAGGCGGCGATGCTCGTCTCGCGCAGCGACCGGTGGCGCGAGCGCCGCCGCAGGTTCGTCGACGACTCCGACCCGATCGACCCCCGCGCCTATGCCGTCGACATCGTCGAGCATCGGACGGCGCGGGCGTTCGTCGCCGCGCACCATTATCTGCCGACCTGGCCGGCGGTACAGCTCGCGGTCGGCCTTCACGACGACCGACGCGCGTCCCGCGACCGGCTGGTCGGGGTCGCGGTGTTCGCGGTTCCGGCGATCGGCGCGGTGATCCGCCGCCATGCCGGCCTCGCCGACGCCGCGGCGGGCACGACGCTCGCGCGCTTCATCCTGCTCGACGATGTGCCGCAGAACGGCGAAAGCTTCTTCCTCGCCCGCGCGTTCAGGCTGCTGCGCCGCGAGGAACCGGGCATCGAGGCCGTCGTCTCCTACGCCGATCCGGCCGCCGGGCATGTCGGCCAGATCTACGCCGCGATGTCGGGTGCCTATCGCGGCCAGACGGCGCGTCGCGGCGCCTACCGGATCGGCGCCACGACGATCCCCGGCCGCACGCTGTCGAAGGTCCGGCTCGGCGAGCGTGGGGCGGGCGCCGGCATCGACCGCCTTGTCGCACTTGGCGCGCCACGGCCCGGACTCGGCGAGACGCCGACCGCCTGGCTCGACCGGCTCGCTCTCGACGGCACGCTCGCGCGCACCGCCCGGCCTGGGCTCCACGCCTACAGCTTTGCGCTGACGCGACGGGCGCGGGCAGCCGCCCGCGTCCTGCCTTGTCACCCATACCCGACCCTCGCGGCCCTGCTCGCCGACCGTGCGTGCTCGGCAGGCCGCTGAACCCGAAAGGATTTAGTTATGGCGGATCGCGCTTCCGCATCCATAATCATCGGCGGCGCGCTGCCGTCGCATCTTGTCGAGGCGCTCCTCGACACGGTCGCCTGCGAAGGCGGCTTCGACGGCTGGGACGAGACGCCGATCGACGCGGCGACGTTGCAGCGTGACGAACCGCTCGAGGTCTGCGGTCACGACAAGGCCGGCGGGGTCTTCGACGATCTCGAGGGCTTCTGCGTCGAGCATCGCCTCGCCTTCGTCCGCACGTCGGGAAGCTGTCCCGGCGCATGGGGTGCCGAGCGCGTCGTCTTCGAAGGGGCGGGCGAGCCGCGGCATTACCCGCTCGACGAGGACGATCAGGTCGTGATCCATCGCACGACGCTCGAGGCGCTCGGCTCGCTCGAGGCGGCGCGCGCCTGGTTCACCGCCGCCGAGTTCGCGCCTCCCGCGCTCCGGCTGAGTTGAGCCGCACCCGCGGTCGCGACCCGCGCGTCCGCGACGCCCGAAGCAGCACCGGGCGCGACCGGAAGAGGGAAGGGGGAGCGAGGCGGGCGACCGCGCGGAGCTTTCCCCGCGCCCGCGCAGGAGCACCACCATGGCCACCGTCACGCCGATCAGACCGCTCGATCCAGGTAACCGCGTGCCCATAGGCCGGCACTCGACAGGGTCGCTCGACCTCGACCTCGACCGGCTCCTCGCCGGCCGGCTGCTGATCCAGGGCAGCTCGGGCGCGGGCAAGAGCCGCACGTTGCGCCGCATCGTCGAGGAGGCGTTCGACTTCGTCACCGTCGCGCTGGTCGACCCCGAGGGCGAGTTCGAGAACCTCGCCCGCCACATCGGCGCGACGACGCTGCGCGCCGCCGAACTCGCCGCCGACGGGCTGACCGCGGCCGCGGCGCGGTCGCGTGCGCACCGGCTGGCGCTCCATCTCGACCTCACCGACCTCGATCCCGACCAGCGCATCGTCAAGGCCGCCGCCTTCTTTGCGGGCCTCGTCGGCGCACCCCGCGAGCATTGGGCGAACACCGTGCTCGTCTGCATTGACGAGGGACATCTGCTGGCGCCGCACCTCGCGGGCTCGGCGCGCGACGCCGAGACCCGCCGCCTCGGCGTCGCCACGCTGACCGACCTGTGCGCCCGCGGACGCAAGCGCGGCATCGCCGCCGTGATCGCCACCCAGCGCCTTGCCAAGCTGTCGGCATCGGTCGTGTCCGAGCTGCAGAACTTCCTTGTCGGGCTGAACGTGTTCGACCGCGACATCGCCCGCGCCGCCGACCTGCTCGGCTTCTCTTCGCGCGAGGCCGACGGCCTGCGGCGGCTCGCGCCGGGCGAGTTCTTCGCGATGGGGCCGGCGCTCGCGCCCGTGCCCGTGCTCGCGCACATCGATCCCACCATCACCGAGCATTTCGGCGCGACCCCGGCGCTCTCGGCCGCCGCCGACGTCAGCGACGACGAGGCGGCGCGCCTGCTCGACCTCGCCTCGCTGGGCGAGACGCGCGCGAGCGGCCGCGACCCGGCGCTGGCGATGAAGGGGCGGCAGGCGCTCGACGCCTTCCTGCTCGATCCCGCGGCGCCAACGGCCGCGGCAATCGTCGCCAGCCTCAAGTCGATCACGCCCAACGCGACGACCGCGACCGATCTAGCCCGCCATCTTGGGCGCGAGCGCAACGCCGTCGACGCTGCGCTCGACATTTTATCCGCGCTCGCCGCGGTCGACACCATGCCGCGGGGCGAGGACCGGATCGCGCGGCTGCACGCCCGGTTGCGCGCGCGGCTCGGCGACATCGCGGTCGTGGGGCTGGCATGAGCGCCGACTTGCCGCCTGATGTCGTCGAGCTCGTCGCCTGCGCGGAGGTCGGCCCCGACGATCGGCGACCGGCGCTGCGTGAAACGACGTTTCGCGCCGACGCCTGGCTGCCCGAGGAGACCGATCGCCTGATCGCGCTGTTCCGCGCCGACGAGCCGGTCGAGGCGATCGCCGCTGCGCTTGGTCGCGGACGAGCGGGCGTCGCGACCCGGATTGGCGTGCTCGGGCTTCGGCGCAACTCCGCGCGCGGCTGGACGAAGCTCGAGGACCGGCTGCTCGTAGAACGCTACGGCGCGGAGGCGACCGCGACGATCGCCGGCGAACTCGGCCGCAGCTGCGCCGCCACCTACGCTCGCGCCGGGTTCCTCGGGTTGACCGAGGGTGCCCCGCCGCCCTGGACCGGCTGGGAGGACGCGCAGCTCCGCGCCGGCTATGCCGACGCCGTTCCCGTCGCCCAGCTCGCGACGCTGATCGGCCGTCCGGCGAGCGGAGTCGTCTCCCGCGCGTCAACGCTCGGCCTCGCGCACCCCAATCATCCCCCGGACTGGACCGAGGCCGAGGCCATGATGGCGCTCGATCTCGCCGACGCCGGCCTTCGCTACGCGCGAATCGCCGGGCGGCTCGCCGAGGCCGGTTATCCGAGACGATCCATCCGCGCCTTCGGGCTGCAGCTTCGCAAGCTCGGCTACGGGCGCGGATGGGGCCGCGCCTGGACGCCCGAGGAGGACGCGCTGCTCGAACGCGCCTATGGCGCGGGCGCGAGCCTCACGCCGCTCAGGACCCGGCTCGGCCGGTCGCAGCACTCGATCCGCTGGCGCGCCGGCTGTCTCGGTCTCGCCGGCACCCATGCGAGTCCCCACGGCTTCCGCGCCGGCCCGGACTGGACCGAGGCCGACGAGGCGCTGCTGCGCGCCGAATACGGCCGGACGCCGAACCCCGTGCTCGCGGCGCGGCTCGGCCGCACCAAGGGCGCGATGATGTGCCGGGCCAACCTGCTCGGGCTGGTCCACGGCTACATCCGGCCGTTCGCGGATCGGGAACGCGCCGCGCTCGATGCCGCCTTCGCGCACGGCGTCGCCATCGCCGACCTCGCCGCGGCGCTCGACCGCAAGGCCTGTTCCGTCAGCAAATACGCGACCAACCACGGCCTGCGGTTCGGCCGGCGGTCGCTGCGCACGAGTCCGCCGACGATCGCCGACATCCTGGCGCTGGCCACCCGACCCGGCCCGAGCCGGTCGGAAAGGGAAGGGGAAGCGGCGGGGTGGGGGCGCGAGGGTGCGCCCGCGATCCGGAGACACACCGATGCTGCCGCAGACGATCCGAGCCCATGCCAGCCCCGCGACGATCACCAAGGTGACCCGCCTGTTCAACGGCAGCGCCGGCGACGTGCTCGGCGAACTCTTCCAGAACGCCAGGCGCGCCGGGGCGCGCGCGATCGACGTCTCGCTCACCGGCGACGATGGCGCGCGTCGGCTCGTCGTCCGTGACGACGGCCGCGGCATCGACGATCCCGCCGCGATCGTCGCGCTCGGCAGCTCGGGCTGGGATCCTGCCACGCGCGAGGCCGAGGACCCCGCCGGCATGGGCTTTTTCGCGCTCGCCGGCCTCGACGTGGTCGTGCGATTCTGGTCGGCTCAGGCCGAATCCGGGTGGCGCGCCGCCATTGCGGGCGACGCCTGGGAAGGCCGCGCCACGATCGCGGTCGAGCCCGATCCGATCCCGACCGGCACCGAGATCGTGATTGCCGTGCCCGGGAGCTGGGAGCGGACGCTCGCCAATGAGATCGGCGCCGCCGCCCTCTATTTGCCTCTTCCGGTGACGCTGGACGGCGAGCCGCTGCGACGGGAAGCGTTCCTCGCCGACGAGATCCATGTCGAGGCATGGCGCGGCTGCCGGATCGGCGTCTTCGCGGGCGGCGCGCGGTGAAATCACGGCGCCGATCGCGTCAACTTCCACGGCGTCGTCGCGCGCTGCGAGCTGCCGTCGGTCACGGACAGCGGGCGCGTCTGGCACGTTCGCGTCGAGGCGCGGGCCGCGCCGCGGCTCCGCACCGTCGAGGGGCTGTGGCGCCGCTCGACCGCCACGCGGCCGGGCCGGATGACCGATCTCATCCGCGCCGAACGGCTGCTGCCGACGGGCGAGGTCGACCGCATCGTCCGCGATGCGCCGCTCGACCTCGTCCGTTTCCAAGACGTTGCCGCCGCGGTGCCGCTTGAAGCGCGGGCGCCGCTCGCGACCTGGATCGACCGCTTCGCCGCGGAGACGCGCGCGACCCCGCTTGCCGCGAAGCCGCAACCGGAGTTGATTTGATGCCGATGACCACATTCTCCGACAACGCCGGTTACCGTGCGATCACTCTGGCGGTCGTGGTGCCGCGCGTGGCGCGGTCGCGGTGAGCCGCTACGCGCTCACCCGCGTCCCGAGGCCGCCGGCGTCGCGCGGGCGGACATCGGTTGGGATCGGCCCTTGCGGACCTTCTTCGTCCAGGTCTTCGGCCCGCCCGACGACAACGGTGAGGAGGTCGAGATCCTCTGGGTGGGCGCCGCGCCCGGAGAACTCGCCCGGTTGGACGACGCGCTGGCGCTCATTCGGCCTTACGCCGTCACCCCCGACGACCTCGCCGCGCGGCTCGAGGCCGATCGGCGGGACGGTCACGATCGGCGCGACGGACCCGGGCAGGTCGAGGCACGGCGCTTCCTGCGCCGTCCCTGAGGCGAGAGGGAAGGGGGAGGGGTCGGGCGGGCCATCACGGCCTGGAGGTTCGGTCGCATGCCCATTCTCGATCTTGGCGGCGCGCCGGCGCGCGAGCCCTGCGCGCAGGTTGGCATCACGACCGACTTCGGCCGGCTCAATCGCCTCGAGCTCGAAACCTACGAGGCCGCGCTGATCGCGCGCTTCGGTGCGCCACCGGCCGGGTGCCGTTTCGAGCAGGTCGATCACCACCATGACTTCGGCTGCTACCTGACGCTCGCTCTCCGGTTCGACGACCCCGGCAGCCAAGCCGCACATCGCTACGCCGACGCGGTCGAGACCGGGATCGGCACATGGCTCGAGGCCGGCTTTACCGCGCCCGTCACCTATCACGACGCGCAGGCGATCCGCGTCCGGTCGCTCGACGTCACGGTGCTCGGCGCGCTTCAGGTGACGCGCCCGGACGCGCACGGCCGCTTCCCGCTCGCCGAGTTCGCGACCCTTCACGCCAACCTCGCCGCCGCGTTTCCGCGCCTCGCCGGGCGACACCGGCGACGCCTCCTTGGAGAAGCCGCATGACCGACGAACCGCTCACCTCAAGCCGACCGCGCATCTTCGACGACCCGGACGAGACGAGCGCGATCGGGGCGGCGAAGACGGCGATCGTGCCGATCCTCGCCGCGCACGGCGTCGCGCGGCTCACCATCGCTTACGACGGGTATGGCGACGAGGGCCAGATCGACGGCATCGCCGCCATGGACTCCGACGGCGTCGCCTTGGACCTGCCGGTGGTCGCCTGCCCGCGCCACGACGGCCGGTTCGACGGCGGCGTCACCAAGAGTGACGCGACGCTCGCCGAGGCGCTCGAGACGCTCGGCTACGAGGTGCTTGCCGACTGCTTCTCCGGCTGGGAGAACAATGACGGCGCGGTCGGGTCGATGACGCTCGACGTCGCCACCGGCACGATCACGGTCGAGCATGACTGGCGCGTCATGACGCTCGACCGTGACGAGCGGGTCAGGTGATCCCGCCATGTCGCACTGTCATTATCACGCGCTGTCGTCGGTGCGCCGCTGGGGCGGCGTCGCCTCCGACTACCTGCCGCTCCACCAGTGGTTCGACGAGTCGAAGGCGATCCTCGCCGACCCGCGCCATCGCGCGCTGCGCCACCATGCGGAGGGCATCTTCATGCTCGAACGCCTGTTCGGTGTGACGATCGTCAACGCCGACGGACGGACGGTGCCAGTCCGCCTGATCGGCGAGCAGCATGTCCGCGAGGATCTCGGCCATGTGCCGTCCTTCGCCGACTGGGCGCGCGCGATCGCGGCCAGGCCCTGGATGCTGCGCGGCAATCCCGCCGGCTCGCCGGGACTCGACCCGACGGTCTGACCAGTCCCGCCCTCTTGCAGGAGATCATCCATGGCGAACCACTATGTGAGGGCATCTTTCGTCCTCGACGTCACGGCGGACGAGGCCGAGCTCATCGTCAAGGCGTTCGACGCCGCCGGTCTGCTCGACGGGACCCCCGCCGCGGCGGAGATCGAGGCCGGCTACGTCGGGCTCGGCCAAGCCTTCGCCGCGGCCTTTCCGCCCGGGGACGACGACCCGTTCGCGAGCTTCCGCGACCTGTTCGACGATGGCGACTATCCGACCTTCGGTTGCGAGATCGACGGGTCGGAGCTCGCCGGGGGCGGTGTGCGGCTCTGGTTCGGCGGCGACCAGGTCGGAATCGACGCGCTGCCGCGCCTCTTCGCCAAGGTCGCGCCGTCGGCGCTGCCCTTCGCCTTCGAGTACAGCTTCGACTGCGATAGGCTGCGTATCGGCGAGTTCGGCGGGGGCATCGCGATCGCGACCGCCGAGGGCGCGGACTGGATCACCACCCGCAGCCTTGTCGAAGACGTGCTCGCGCCGTCGCCGCCGCTGCGGCGCTTCGTGCTCGCGACTCGCGACCCCGCGACTGGCCTCGCCTTCTGGAACCGCGAGGCCGGTTTTGGCGCGCTCGAGGCCGCGACGGTGTTCGGCGAAGCCGAGACGCGCGCCTTCGACACGGGCGTCGTGGACAGACCGGCCGCGTGGCTGGCGCTGCCCGCGGCGCGATCCTGAGGAGGCCGGCCATGCGCTACGTCGTCGCCTTCTACGAACTCGACCTAGCGCTCGGCGGACCCGAGGAGGGTGACTGGTGGATCGAGACCGGCCGGCTGGCGCGGCTCCACCGCGTCTGCCCGACCGAGGCCGGCGCGATCGCGCTGGCGGGCCGCGCCAACCGCCTGCTCGCCCGGCTGCAGCGCCGGCATCGCCCGCTGTCGTCGGCCGCCTATGCGGGCGGGCGCCATGCCGCCTCGGTTCACGAGCGCACCGCGTCCGAGCGTTTCCCCGAAACCATGCCGCGCTACGAATAGCGTCGCCGCTGCGCACGAGGCTCGCCATGCCCGACTTCCGCATCACCGTGACCGAAGTGATCCGCTGCCCCGAGGGCACGACGCTGGCGCCCGAGGGCCGCCGCCTCGTGCTGCCCGACGGGCGTACGCTCGCGCCGTGGCTGGCGCTCGAGATCGACGAGGATCGCGATCTACGCTTCGACGAACTGCTCGCGCTCGGCGTCGATCCCGGTCTCGACATCGACCGCGAGATCGAGCCACTCGACGAGCCCTGCTGACCGCTCGGCTGCGGCCGCCTTCGGACGGCCGTTTTGCCCCCCTTCGACGATCCCCGCCGCCCAGCGGCGGGATGCGCGCGGTCGCGCGCGGCTCGGCCGTGACCGGCCGAGGAGAGGAGGAGGAATGGGAGGGTGTCTCGGGCGATCGGGCCCGAGCGGAAGCAAGGACGAAGGCCATGAACATCGGCACGATCAAGCAGAACGACGGCGGCACCTTCCTCGGCCGCATCTCGACGCTCGCGGTGACGATCACGATCGCGCTGCGCGAGGTCCGCAGCGTCAACCCCCGCGCCCCCAAGTACGAGGTGCTCGCGCTCAACCCGGCGACCAAGACCTGGGTGCAGGTCGGCGCCCTGTTCGAGCTCGTCTCGAATTCGACCGGCGAGGCATTCCTCAACGGAAAGCTCGACGACCCCTCGTTCGCGCAGCCGCTCTACGTCTCGGCGTTCCGCCAGGCCGACGGCAGCTACAACGTCGTCTGGCAGCGCCCGCAGAAGCGCCGCGACACCGCCGCGCTCGCGCCGAAGGGCGACGAGGGGCTGCCGCCGGTGCCCGCCGGCGGGCCGGGCGAGGGCGACGCCGACATGGGCGCGGACGGCCTCGGCGAGTCCACGGCCGCCTACGCCTGACCCGAACCTCCCGACCCCGCGCGCCTCGTCCCCCGGCGCGCGGGGCACCTCGCAGGGTCCGATGGCCACGCCGCCGGCGCGGCCGTCGGGCCCTGCTTTTCTTCATCGACGGAGATACTCGATGCAGCTCCTGACCGATTCCATTCGCGCCCGGCTCCTCGCCAACGGCCGCGCCCAGGCGCCGGTGCGCGGCACCGACGCCGAAATCGACTTCGAGCCGGTAGTGAAGCTGTTCACCCCCGACGGCGGCGCGACCTGGCTCCTGACCGAGCTCGACCCCGAGGATCCCGACATCGCCTTTGGCCTGTGCGACCTCGGCATGGGCTGCCCCGAGCTCGGCTCGGTGCGCGTGTCCGAGATCGAGGCGATCCGCGGCGGGCTCGGCTTGCCCGTCGAGCGCGACCTGTTCTTCGCGCCCAGCAAGACGCTCGGCGGCTACGCCGACGCCGCGATCGGCTCGGGCCACATCCTCGCCTGACGGTCGGGGCGGGGCATAGCCCGGCGTTCGCCGGCATAGCCACTCCCTGAACCGCCCGCCATTCGCCGCGCCACCCGATCGACGCGGGTAGCGCGACGGATCGCAGGCTTCTACTCTTCGCGGGCTTCGGAGCGGGAGCCGGGCCGAGCCCTGCACTCGGGCCCCGAGGTCCGACGCGGTGCGGCCGACGGAGCTGACGCGCGGGGGCTCCGTCGGCATTGACAAAACTGGCCATAGCGTACACATTCAATGCGTACGGAGGAACTCGGCATGCCACGCGCCGCCATCGATGACAGCAAGCGCATGCACCTGCGCATCACGCCCGAGGCAAAGGCCAGGCTGGTGCGCGCCGCGGCGCTGCGCAATACTGATCTCACCAATTTCATCACCCAGACCGCGCTGCGCGAAGCCGACGCCGTGATCGAGGCGGACGGGGTGGTCCGGCTGTCCGACCGCGACCATGCGCAGGTGATGGCGCTGCTCGACGCGCCGCCGCGTCCGAACGCGCGCCTGCGGCGCGCGATCGCCGGGCTCCCCGACACGCTGTGACGCTGCCCGCCTGGCGCGAGGAGCCGATCGCCCGGACCCACGACCGCAAGGCGTTCGACTGCGGCGACGCCGCGATGAACGACTTCCTGCGGCGCTTCGCACGCCAGAGCCATGAGCAAAACGCGGCCAAGACCTTCTGCGCGGTCGACGCTGCGGCGCCGACGCGCATCCTCGGCTTCTACACCGTCACGCCGTCGGCGGTCGCGCATGCCGACGTGCCGGCCGCGCGGACGCGCGGCCTGGCGCAACACGACGTTCCCGGGTTTAAGCTGGCGCGGCTCGCGGTCGACGCGAGCGTCGCGGGGCAGGGGCTGGGCGGGCAGCTCCTCGCGGCGGCGGCGCTGCGCTGCCTGCGCATCGCGGGCGAGGTCGGCGGCACGCTCCTCATCATCGACGCCAAGGGCGAGCGGGCGGCCGACTGGTACGCCGGCTACGGCGCCCAGCCGCTGCGGGACCGGCCGCTGACGCTGGTCATGTCGCTTGCGACCTTCGCGGCCGACCTGCGTACGCGCGACCTGTTGTGACTGGCTCGTCGCTCGTGCTGACCGCTCTCCTGGTCAGGGACTATGACGAGGCGCTCGCCTATTTCACCGTGGCGCTCGGGTTCGAGCTCAGGGAGGACACGCGCCTGCCCGGCGGCAAACGTTGGGTCGTGGTCGGTCCGCGCGGTGGCGGCGGTCTCCTCCTCGCCCAGGCCGCCACCGACCGGCAGCGCGCGCTGATCGGCGGGCAGGGCGGCGGACGCGTCTTCCTGTTCCTCGAGACCGACGACTTCGCCCATGATCACGCCCAATTCACCGATCGGGGCGTCCGGTTCGTCGAGCCTCCGCGGCGCGAACCTTATGGCCAGGTCGCCGTCTTCGAGGATCTGTACGGCAATCGCTGGGACCTGATCGAACCCGCCGCTTCGCGATCGATCGGGGAGGGCGCGGGTCCGGCGCGTCCCGCCCTTCGACAGGCTCAGGACGGGACCGGGCTCTAGGCGGCGAGCCGCCCGGAGCCGCGGCTCACGCCACGTCTCCGCCCTAACGGGTGACGATCCCTCGCGTGGGCTGCGGTTCCTGTCTCGCGGATCTGCTGCCGATTTGCTGTTAACCCGCACGGTGCCCGCGCGGGGCAAATCGATCTCTCTCACTCTCTCGTTTCGGTATCGGACAAGCCTCATCGCCATAGGGTGATGACCCGCGACTCGCGCCGTCAAGGATGCGCGGTGCCCCCAATTTTCGCGTCGCCTCCATTCCGCTCACGCTCCATTCCAGCGACGAGAAAATCGGCTCCCCCACGCCCCGCTTCGCGGCGTTAACCGGGGTCCGGCCGGCTGCGCCGACCGGCTTCCCGGTTAACGTCCCTGACCGCCCGGCCGCGGCTCCTCCGATGCGAGGCATCTCGTTCGATCCCGAACGAGACAGCGAAAGAAGAGGAGGTTTCGATGGAAACTCATTTCAGCAGCTTCGGCGATCTGGCGGCTCACGTGGCGGCGATCCGGGCCGAGGACGAGGCGCGTGGCGCGCTTCGCGACGACCGCTACGACGCGGCGTTCGGCGAAGGCGGCGAGCTGGCAATGCTGAGCGTAGTCGACGAGCCGGAACGGATCGACATGCCCGACCCGCAGCAGTGCCAGGCCGCGGTCGACATGCTGATTCAGACGCTGTTCGACGTGCTGCGCGACAGCCGGATGGAGCCCTTCGCGGCCGACCTCGCCTGGGGTTTCGTCAACAGCTTTCACGTCGTGGCGAAGCGGATAGAGGCGCGCGAGGACGACGCGGCGAAGAAGCTCGGCGAACTGGCGCGCTGCTTCGATCCGAGCGAGGTCTACGCGAACGATCTCGAGGAGACGCAGACGCTCTGCCAGACGTTGCAGGGATGCCGCGAGGCGATGGAGTGCATGCGCGACCATGCGGGCGAGGTGTACCGCGTCGAGGTCGGGCGGCCGTTCTCACCGACCAAGGGCAGCCGGGTATCGTCGGCCCTGTCGGCGTCGATGATCGAGGCGCGCGACTTCCTTGCGGGACGGGCACGGACACGGCGCGAGCAATACGCCCCCGAGGGTCCGGTGGTCGCGTTCTCGGGCGGGCAGCAGTGGCATGACCACGAGCTGCTCTGGGAACGTCTCGACCTGATCAAGGCGCGCGTCCCCGAGATGATCCTGGTGACGACCGCGCAGAACAAGGGGTGCGACGCGGTGGCGACGGCGTGGGCGGCGTCGCGCGCCGTCAAGGTCGTCCAGTTCCGGCTCGACCGGAGCCAAGGCAACCGCGCCGCCTTCGTCCGCAACGACCGCATCTGCAACCTCAAGCCCGTCGAGGCGGTGGTGTGCGAAGGCTCGGGCATCCAGGCCAATCTCGCGCAGAAGCTGCGGGCTGCGGGCGTCCCGTTGCACATCTTCCGGACGGCTGAGCAACGCAGCGTCGCGGCCTGACCGCGCGGGCGGGGAGTCCGGGGCTTCGGCCTCGGGCTTCCCGCTTCTTTTCTGCTGCCGGGGAAGCGCGGCTCGGGCCCATCGAGGGCCGTCGCCGCGCGGGGTGCCCGGCCCGGCCGGAACCCCCAGAAACACTCTCTCACAGTCGTCCCAGGATGTCCTGCGGCGCGCGACCGCGTCAAGGATCGGCGGTGCCCCCAATTTTGCCGACGGCTCCGCGTCCGCTGCGCTCCCGCTCCACCGCCGACAAAATCGGCACCCCCGCCGCCCGCTTCGCGGCCGCTTCGCGGTCCCTGACCCGGCCGCGCGCCGCAGGACGACCGATCCCTTGTCGTTTCAGACAAGGAGGACACCGATGCAGACCATCTCAACCGTCGCCGTCGCCGATACCGGCGCGTACCTCGCCGCGCTGGCGTGCGCCGAAGGCCGCGCGCTGCACAGCTTCTTCGACCAGCACGTCGTCGAGGACGAGGCGGGCAGCTACCTCGCCATCGACGAGGGCGACTACGGCGCGCTGCCGATGCGGATCATCGACCGCATCGTCCACACGATCCCGGGCGCGATGAGCGACGAATGGTGACGAGGAGGGGAGGGGCGGCCAACGCTCCTCCCCTGTTCTTTTGCTGTTGGGAAAGACAGCAGACGGGGGCGTCGAGCCCCCGTCTGCCGTTGTCTTCGGCGCACTGACTCGGCTGACGCGCGGCTGCGGGAGCTGACCTGGCAGCGGCTGTCTCACGGCCGTTCGGCCCGGCTCGGCCCGCCAGATCGCCGGACGCTTTGCGCAGCTGGAACGGTCACATTCACCCGCACGTTCGGATGCTCAGTCCCTCACGGATTGATGCACACCGTACGCGGCTAGCCGCAAGAGAATGGGAAAAAGTGCAGTAAAATCAGTGCAGGACATGCTGGCGACGCTTCGCGGCACCGATGCTCGCGATGGCTATCTGGTCCCAGCAAATCCGCACATTTCCGCGACTTTCTGCACCGGTTCGGGTATGCCTGATGGCCTTATGGTCCCAAACCGGCGAAAGCCCGGTCGCCGGGCATTGCTCGATGGTAATTTCGCTCGGCGGAAGCATCCCGTTCAGGCGTCGGAATATTGCATCTGGGATACCGAGCTGCCCGGCTTCGGGCTGCGTATCCACCCGACCGGGCGCTATCACTGGTTCGTCAGGCTTCGGCATCGCGGCAAGCATCGGCGGATCACGCTGGGCCGCAGCGACGAGCTGGACGCCGCGCTTGCCCGGACCCAGGCGCGACGGCTTCTCGCGGAGGTAGCGCTGGATGGCTTGCCCAAGCGCACCGTCGCAAAATCCACCCCCGAGCTGACCGATTACGTCGAGACCTACTGGACGGATATCGCCCGCTACTGGAAGCCATCGACCGCCGCGCGCAACCGCAATGCGTGGCGGCTTGACCTTGCATCCGTGTTCGGTTCGATGCGCGTTGCGGACATCGTGCCCGCCGACATCATCCGCTGGCGCGACGACTGTGCGGGGGCGGACGAGGCCAGGTTCAACCGCGCCCTGCCGGTGCTCGCGTCTCTCCTGAAATATGCCGAGCAGCTTCACCTGAGGCGCAAAGGATCGAACCCATGCCGCGGTACGCCGCGCTACAAGCGGCAACCGTGCGAGCGATACCTGTCGCCGCTGGAATATCGCCGCCTTGGAGCGGCGTTGCGCGACGCCGAAGCCGCCAGCCCCGCAGAGGTCACGATCATCCGGTTGCTGCTCTACACGGGCGCTCGCGTCAGTGAGATACGCGACCTCAGATGGGAATGGGTGCGCCCGCCGCATCTGGCGCTCCCCGACAGCAAGACCGGTGCGAAAACCATCTGGCTCAACAGTCAGGCGCTGGCGATCCTCGATGCCATTCCGCGCCGCGACGGCTGTCCGTTCGTGTTTCCAAACCGGTCGGGAGCCGCGCCGGTCAAGCTCGACAACTGGTGGAACGCCTTTAGGCGCACCTGTTCGATGCCGGACGTGCGCATCCACGATCTGCGCCACAGCTTCGCATCGGCGGCGATCATGGACAACGTGCCGCTCGCCACGATCGGCAAGCTGCTCGGTCACCTGCTCCCCGAGACCACGGCCAAGTACGCCCACCTTTCGGATGACGTGATCGCAGACGCGGCGCAGCGCATATCCGGCTCGCTCGCCCAGGCAATCGGACTGCGGGGATGACCGCGCTCGCCCTTCGCCAAGTTGTCGCCGACGCCTTGGCGGAGGTTGGCGCGAACGTCGTCTATCTGCGGCTCCCGAAAGGCAAGCCGCGGACGACGACATGGATTGGCGTCGAGCATGGGTTCGGCATCCGCCATTATGCGACGGGGCGGAACGTCTACATCGTCCAGACCCGCATGGCAGGACGGCTGCGGACGGTGACGATCGGCCCGGCGTCGGTCATCACGCGCCATCAGGCGACAATGGTGGCGCGGCGCGTGATCGCGCACGCCCAGGTCGGCCTCGATCCGGCGACCGACCGCAAGCGCATCCGCTCGGCACCGCGGTTCGACGACTTCCTGAATGAGTATTGGACGCGGTGGTCGCCGCATTGGAAGCACTCCACATACGAGACCCAATGCGGCTACCGGGCGCTCTACCTGGACGGCGCCTTCCCCGGCGTGTTCATCGATGCGCTGAACGAGGCGGATGTGACCAAGTGGTTCGCCGACCTGAACAACCGGACTGGGCCGGGCGCGGCGAACCGTGTCATGAGCATCCTGAACAACATGCTGAACAAGGCGGAGGCATGGGGCTACCGGCTGGAGAACACCAATCCCTGTCGCTCCGTCCGCCTCAACCGCAGACGGCAATGCGAGCGCTTCCTGAGCACCGCGGAGATTGGGCGCTTGGGCAGGCTGCTGGCGGAGGAGCGCGGGGGTGAGGACAACGTAGCGGCGGCGAAGAAAACCGCGATCACCCTGCTGCTACTGACCGGCTGCCGCGTGAGCGAGATTTTGGGCCTGCAATGGCAGGACGTGCGCGGCAATCGGCTGAACCTGCGTGACAGCAAGACAGGCCCGAGAACCGTATGGCTGGGTGACGAGGCGCGGGCGCTGATCGGCACGCTGCCACGCCTCAAGAATGTGCCGTGGCTGTTCTGGAACCCAGGATATCGGAAGCCCATTCGCGATATCACCCACTACTGGCATGACCTTCGTGTTCGCGCCGGACTGCCGAGGGTTCGCCTACACGATCTTCGGCACACCTTCGCGAGCCACGCGGCGATGAACAAGGAAACGCTGCCGATGATCGGACGGTTGCTTGGGCACCGCAACCCGCAGTCCACGGCTCGCTACGCGCACCTAGATGACGAGCATGTCTTGGATGCCGCCGAGCAAATTGGCGCGGCCATCGAGCGCATGATGGCGTGAGAATTGGGGGACGACGCACATCCTTCTTGAAGGTTTGGTACAGAGTAATTGATCTACTGGGAGTATCGTCAAAAGCGATAGCCGCAGACTTCCAAAAGTATATGCGTCTTTATTTGACTCCTGCCCGAGCATGATTTGCTCGCACAAGCGGGGTTATACAGCCGGCGCAAGCGCCTCTATAATGCGGCAATCGGCCACTGTGTTCCTCGAGCAGGAGTCGATCAGGGCATCCAGCTCGCCCGCCAATGCCGTCAGGTCCGCGATCTTGCGCGCGATGGCGTCGCGATGCTGGTTCGCGATCACGTCCACGGCCATGCAGGATTGATCGCGCCGATCGGCCAGCCCCATCAGCTCACGCACCTGGTCGATCGAGAAGCCGAGATCGCGGGCACGACGGATGAAGGATAAGCGCCGCAGATGTTCCTGTTCATAGGTCCGGTAATTGGCGGCCGAGCGCATCGGTGCCGGTAGCAACCCGATTTGCTCGTAATAGCGGATCGTTTCGACCTTGGTGCCGGTCGCGCTCGCCAGTTTCCCGATCGTCAGTTTCTCAATCACGGCGCTTGACCCTCTAGCGACTACAGGGTGCATATAGGGTGTCATGTCGATTCGATCGAGGTGACGATCATGGCTTGCACGAGCTGCCCGTCCGACAAGGCGGGCACCTTCAACGACCCGAAATGGCGGCGCGCGTTATGGATCGCGCTGACGGTCAATGCGGCCATGTTCGCGATCGAGATGGCGGCGGGCATCACCGGCGGATCGAAGGCGCTCCAGGCCGACGCGCTCGACTTTTTCGGAGACGCGGCAAACTACGCGATCAGCCTTGGCGTCTCGGGCATGGCGCTCGCGTGGCGCGCGCGGGCCGCGGTCCTGAAAGGCGCGACCCTCGCTATCCTTGGCGTCTATGTCCTGATCGCAGCCGCATGGGGCGCGCTCCACGGGGCCAGCCCCCAGGCCGAGGTCATGGGGGTCGTCGGCATCGCGGCGCTGATCGCGAACGCGGGCGTCGCGATCATGCTCTATCGCTTCCGGGCAGGCGACGCGAATATGCGTTCGGTCTGGAGTTGCTCGCGCACCGACGCGATCGGCAACATCGCCGTCGTGCTGGCGGCGGGCGGCGTATTCGGGACCGGCACCGCATGGCCCGACCTGATCGTCGCGGCCTTGATGGCGGCGCTTGGACTGTCTGGCGGTTTCCAGATCATGCGTCAGGCCCGCGCCGAACTGCGATCATCGGTGCGGCCAGCCCCGGCCATTATCACGGCGTCGTTACATGGCGGCCGGTAAGCTGCTACGAGCGGCCCCGATGCGTCGACTGCTCGCCCTGTTCATGTGCCTTTTGCTCGCCTCGACCCTGGGGCTGGGTTCGATCGCGCACGCCAGCGAGGGCGTGACCTGCATCGAGGTTTCCGCGGCATCGACCTTCGACCACAGCGCCGATGACGCCGACCAAGTGCCCGCTGACGCCGAAAAGGGCTACCCGCACCATCATGGCGGATGCCACGGCCACCATGTCGGCGTGCCGATCACGTCCGACCCGGTGCAGCACAGCGCCGATCGTCGCGTCCTCCGCTTTGCATGGGATCACGATCGCACCGCCGGGGCCGTCGCCGACCCGGCGCTACGCCCTCCGCAGGCCTGACGAACCTCTAGCTCCGGCGCGCGCCGTCGCACCGGGTTCCGGGTATCGTCAGGAGTCCATGATCCATGCACCGTTTTATTGCGGCTTTTCTTGCCGTGGCGTCGTGCGCGGGACACGCGCAGGCGCAATCGGTCGCGCCCGCCGCGACCAGCCCGCCCTTGACCCTCGAACGCGCGCTCGCGCTTGCCGACGCGACCGCCCCGTCCGTTGACGCCGCATCGGCTGGCGTGCGCGCGGCCGAGGCCGCACGCACCGTCGCCGGCTACCGGCCCAACCCCACGATCGTCGCCGAAACCGAGAACATCGCCGGCAGCGGCCAGTATCGCGGACTCCGCAGCGCCGAGACCACCGCCGGGCTGGCGCTCCCGATCGAGCTGGGAGGCAAGCGTTCGGCCCGCATCGCGGTCGCCGAGGCGCAGGGGAGCAGGGCGCAGATCGCCGCCGCCATTGCCGCAGCCGATCTACGGCTTGCCGTAACCCAATCCTATGTCGAGGCGGTCGCGGCCGAACGCCGGCTGGCGACCGCGCGCGACCAGGCCGGCATTGCCCGCGAGGCGTTGAGGGCCGCCAGCGTCCGCGTCCGCGCCGGTCGCGCTTCCCCCATCGAGGAGCAGCGCGCCGATGTTGTCCGCATCAACGCCGAGGCGGCGGTGGAACGCAGCGAACGGCTGGCGACCGTTGCGCGCGACAATCTCGCGCGACGCATTGGGCAGCCGATCACCGGCCCGCTCGACCTTGCATGGTTCGACCGGGTGGAGGGCTATGGTCCCGCCCTAGCCCGAGAGCCGACCGGCACGCTGGCGTTGGCGGCGGCGCAGGCCGACGTGACCACCGCAGTGGCGCAGGTGCGGCTTGCCCGCACCCAGCGCGTTCCCGACGTGACGGTGAGCGCCAGCGCGCGCCGTCTGGAGGCGACCAACGATGTCGCCGCGGTGTTCGGCGTGTCGATCCCCTTCCCCGTGTTCAATCGGGGCAGCGCGGCCGTCATCCAGGCGAGCGCGCAGCGCGACCAGGCCGAGGCATTGCGCCGGGTCGCCGAGCTGGACGCGGCGCAGGCGCTGGCGACCGCACAGGCCGAGGTGGCGAACGCCGCCACCACCGCGCGCGCGGCGACCGGCCCCGCGTTGGCGGCGGCGCAGGAGGCCGCGCGCATCGCGCGCATCGGCTACCGCGAGGGCAAGTTCGGGCAGCTCGACCTGCTCGACGCCGAACGCACCCTCTCCGAGACCCGCACGGCCGCGATCGACGCACTTGCCGCCTATCGCGACGCCCAGGCGCGCCGGGACCGTCTCGCGACGCCCGCGCCCGACCTTTCGAGGAACGACCGATGATGACTACCGCCAAACGGGCGATCATGCCCGTGACCCTGGTCTTGTCGCTTGCCGCGTGCGAGGGGCAGGAGGCCGGTGAGACCCCGACCAACGCGACGGCGGAAGCCGGCCATAGCGAAGCCGAGGGCGAGCATGGCGAGGCGGGCGGTGCCGAGGGCACGATCGCCCTCACCCCCCGGCAGATCACCGCGGCCGGACTCCAGATCGTGCGGCCGAGCGTGACGGGCGGCGGCGGGGTGCTAACCCTCCCCGCGACGATCGAGGGCGACCCGCAGGGCACGCAGGTCGTATCGGCCGCCATCGGCGGGCGCGTCGTGTCGCTCACCCGCAACCTTGGACAGTCGATCGGTCGCGGGCAGACGCTGACGATCATCGAGAGCCGCGAAGCGGCCTCGTTGAAGGCCGAGGTGGAGGCGGCGCGCGCGCGATCGGCGCTGGCGCAGTCCAACCTTCGCCGTGAGCAGCGGCTGTTCGCCGAGCGCGTCTCCCCCGAGCAGGATTTGATCGCTGCGCGCACGGCCGCGACCGAGGCGAGCATCGCGCTCCGCCTCGCGCAGCAGCAGGTGGCGGCGGCCGGGGGTGGAGGCGGCGCGCTCAATCGCATCGGCATCGCGTCGCCGATCGGCGGGCAGGTGATCGCGCGGAGCGTCGTGCTGGGGCAGACGGTCGCCGCCGACGCCGAGCTGTTCCGGGTCGCGGACCTTTCGCGCGTCGCGGTGACGGTTTCGCTCTCCCCCACCGACGCCGGGTTGGTCCGGCCGGGATCGACGGTCGCAATCACCGCAGGCGGTCGCCGCTCGACCGCGCGCGTCAGCTTCGTGTCGCCGATCCTTGATGAAACCACGCGCCAGGTGCCCGTCATCGCATTGGTCGACAACCGCGCGGGCTTGTGGCGCGTCGGCGAGCCGGTGACGGCCGCGATCCAGCTACCCGGTGCGGGCAGCGGCACCGTGACCGTGCCGGCGTCGGCGGTTCAGACGGTCGAGAACCGATCGGTGGTGTTCGTCCGAACCCCAACGGGCTTCACCGCGACCCCGGTCGCGGTCGGGCAGGCGAGCGGATCGAACGTCGTCATCACGTCCGGGCTGACCGGCCGCGAGGAGATCGCGGCGACCGGCAGCTTCACCCTCAAGGCCGAGCTCGGAAAGGGCGAAGCGGAGCATGAGGACTAAGCCATGATCGACCGTATCGTCACCTTCTCGGTGGAGCGGCGCTGGTTCGTCCTGCTCGTCACCGCCATCGCCGCGATCATCGGAGGATGGGCGCTCGCGCGCCTTCAGATCGACGCGGTTCCCGACATCACCAACAACCCGGTGCAGATCAACATCCGCGCGCCGTCCCTCTCCCCCGAACTGGTGGAGAAGCAGGTCGCGTTCC
>SXGT01669944.1_pt1 | contig 29161 bp, 33 predicted proteins | sample 3176221 | NCBI WGS metagenome assembly SXGT01 (sample SAMN11356862, study PRJNA531348) | freshwater metagenome | isolation source: freshwater sample F1-120 | place: China: Fuxian Lake, Yuxi | collected 2017-12-25 | reverse complement strand
GTGCCAACTAACTTTATTGGGGAGGAAATCGTCTCTGCCCCCCAGACGACGGCTGTCACAGGCTTCGGAGCTAATGTACTTGGACAGGTCCGTACAATAACACTCACCCCCGGAACATGGGAGGTATCTGCACAAGCTTACTGCAGTGCGGCAGGGGCTCCTACTTTTGGCGTGGTTGCTATCAGTAGGTCAGCCTCGGCAACAGAAGGGATAGACGGTACTAATTATCCAGGTACTACTTCAATGGCCACTGCGTTTTCACCCACTGTGGGTATTGGTGGAGCAACCATAGGGCCGATTAGAGTCCAAGTTTTAAGCGGGACTAAGGTTCTGTATCTAATTGCACAGAATAATGGGGCTGGTGGGGCAGGAGATAGTTGGTATGGTAAAATTAAAGGGGTTCGAATCTAGTTTACCACAAAAGACCCCTGCCTAGTACACGGGGTTGAGCGTATATTATCAATCGAGAGTTACACAACTTCCTAAGAAAGGGAATTAATTATGCTACCTATTTTTGCTAATTTCTCCGCTGGCACTGCTGTTGTAATGGCAGACACAGATACTGTCACCTCGGACAACATCCTCTTGACACAAGTAACCAATGTTGCTATCCAAATAGTATGGGTAGGCACCCCTGAAGGTAACTTCAGCCTGGAAGCCTCTTGTGATGACGGTTCTAGGGATACTTTCCCCCCTACCAACTGGACTAGCCTTGGTATCACCCCTATAGCCGCAGGCGGTGCCCCTGGTTCTACTATTATTAATATAGTAAATGCCGCTTACAAATGGCTACGTGTGACCTATACAAATGCTTCAGGTGCAGGTACGTTTAACGTATGGGTAAACACTAAGGAAAACTAAGATGAAAAAGATCTGGGCATCCAGTGCCCTCTTCACTAGTACTCTAGCTATATTAGGGCTAGTGTGGTTGGGGTATCTTGGAAATGATGTAGCGGGGTATATTGCTATGGTAGCTCTTGGAACAGCGGGTTCTAGGGCTGCTGAAGCTATTGGAATTATTAAAAAGAGTTGATTTTAAGCCTTTTCTATGCTACTCTTGATAGAGGCTGCAATGGGGGATATTTATGAGTCTAGAGAAGATACAAGAAGATATCACAACTATAAAGATTACCATGCAACGTATTGCTGATATACAAGAGAGACAAGCTGCTGATTTAAAGTATCATATTAAGCGTACTGATTTACTTGAGAAGAAACAAAATGAATGCCCTGCTAGGGTAAATGCTGTGGCTAGTAAGTCCATTGTAGACAGTGCCAAGGACATCACAGTTATACTCGGTTTAGCAGTCATAATTTTAAAGATGTTTGGTATCATTAACTGGGGTTAACATAATGCGTCCTTTCTTGAAGATATTTACTATTAACAAAGAACTGACGCAGATTCAGGCAAATGTTGACAATGCCCTTACCCCTCTTTTACGTAATATCCTGAATGATAGTAATAACGTAGTAGAAACACAGCTGTTTACAGGAACCAACGTGATAAACCATAAGCTTAGTAGAGGTTTACAAGGTTGGTTGATTATTGATAAAGATACTAATGCAAATATCTGGAAAACGTCAAGCACGGAGACAACCGCAACCCTCGAAACGGATGCGAATGTAAACGTAAAAATTCTATTCTTTTAGAGGTAAACATGCCAACTAATCGTATTGGGCAGAACATAACAGGAATACAAATAGTTACCCCAGGTGCTGGTGGAGACACAGGCAGTCAGGGTATTAACAAGATTATCAACAGTATGGATGCTATAGATGCCCATAAACACACAGGTAACGGGGACGGGTTACAACTCACCCTTAGTTCTATTGATATTGACCAAGACCTTGCTATGGGTGGAAATGCTGTAACCGACACACGATTTGTACAGTATTCTCCTCAATCAGGGACACCTACCCCGTTTAATATTGGGTACGTAAAGTCTGATGGTGAATTATATTATAAGGACTCCCTTGATAACGAAGTACAAATTACAAGTGGTGGTTCTGTTGTTGTGGCGGCGGGAAACTTGTCTGGAGTCACTGGGCAATCGAAAGTAGGTTACACAGAATTAGCTACTAATCTGTGGTATTTTACAGATAGCGCAAATAACTTAGCAGACCTCCAATTCAAAAACGCCCTTTTCACCGCAAATGGTTTTTATTTAAGTATTAAAACCCCCGCGCTAGCTAGTTCCTATGAATTAACTTGGCCAAGTACCTTGCCTGCAGACACTAATCAATGGGCGTTATGTGCAACAAGTGTATCGGGTATGTCCTTCCAGAAGATGACCGTAGCACCACCTACAGCAGGCCAGTACAAATTTGCTTATTGGAATAGTACGTCAGGACTAGCAGCAATTGGCCCCGCCCTTGATGGTCAGATTATGATTGGTGCTACTTCAGGTGCCCCTGCTTTAGCTAATATAACAGGTACAACTAATCAAGTCGTTGTGACTAATGGTACTAACTCAATTACAATAAGTCTACCTCAGAACATCAACTCTTCTGCTAGTCCTACTTTCGGTGGGATGACCTTATCAGGGGCATTGAATGGTTCAACAGGGATCTTCTCTGGGAATATTTCATCTCCTCTAGCTACCTTGACGAATGCGACTATAACAAGTCTCAGTGGTACAGACTCTAGAGTAGTTTTAGCGGGGGTTTTAGGTGCCTTGGCAGCTCCATACACGTTATCAACCACAGCAACACCCCTCTCATTAGTACAAAGAAACGTAAGCGGAAACACTGTCGCAGTGGGCAGTATTGCTTCGAATGGGTTTTCTAGTGATGGGGTTAATTTTATAAAGATGAAGTATTTTAATGAAATAATACCCGCAGGTTCGGGAACGATTTTAGTACCTCATGGTATCAGTGATGGGTTTAATAAGATAATGAGCATTGTAGGGCATAATACAGCCTCCTCCTCCACCGTGACCAGTTCTATGTACAACACTCCATGGGATGCGACTAATATAATATTTAGTCAAAACCCCTCTTACTCACTAACAGTAATTTTTATGGTTCTTTATGTTTAAATGAGGATAACATGGTATTAAAAAAACAACTGGTGTCTATCCCGTTTACAAAGGGAATTGATACTTTTACAGATGAGTTCATTGTTGATCCTTTCAGCCTCCTGGAAGTCAATAATGCTTATTTTACTAAAAGTGGCGCTATCACCAAACGATATGGATATTCTAAAATAGAAAATAAAGTAGTAGGTTCTACTAGCACTGTGCAGAATGCTCAAAAATTAACTAACTACAATAATGACTTAATATTATTATCTAACACAAACGTGTACTCTTATGTAGCACCTAAAACGTCTTGGATTAATAAGGGTACTTATTCTACTATCAATGTAGAGTCAAGTCCTATATCAAAGGAAAGCCGTACACAACAGCATTTTGACTATGCAGAAAACCAGGGATTCTATGCCGCTGTTTGGTACACTACTGAAGGTGTAAAGTACTCTATATATGAGTCAGATACAAACTCCACTATTATCAGTAATATGGTTTTACATGCTACCACAGGTTCAGTCACCGCTTTAAACCCTAAAATAGCAGTATGCTTAAACTCTTTCGTGATATTCTACTGGACGCAAGAGTCTGGTAAAGATTATTTACGCTGTAAAGTAGTGGATATAGAGGATATTAGTACTCTTATTACCCCCTCTACTTATTTGTATAGTAATGCTTCCGCAGGTACAGACAGTATACTTCCTTATGCCGTAGCAACCTATGACGGCTTTGTTTTCGTTGTAAATAACAAGATTGCCACTACACAAATGCAGATGGCTTATATATTACCTGATGGAGAAATAGCTACTACACCACTAGCACCAAGCCCCACCAACACAATAACAGGTGATTATTGCAACAGTTCTCTTGCTATTGTCAGAGTTAATCAAACTTGGGTAATAACAGGTAGAAACTCTGTTAATGTAGATAAGGTACTTATTTTAAAGTGGATTTTATCCAGTTCTCCTGCTCACTACAAGGTGTTCGACGACCCATATGACACGGATTTAGGTACTAAACTTATATCTATAGTAAGTACTTCAGAGACGTCTTTCATAGTAGCATCGAGTAACACCCCTACGAACCCATTAACAGACGCTAAGATAATGGTACATGCTGTAACTACTGGTAATTTATCGGCTAATGACTTGTCTACCTTATCAATCACAGCAGTACAGACCGGGGTAAAATCAGGGGTTGTACTAGCTTCTAAATTGTTCATGAACAATGGTACTACTTACATGCTGGCTTCTTACCAAGGAGCTACCGCAGACATAGATAACCTACAACCAACTCACTTTATCTTTGATAGTAATCTCTCCTTAGTAGGTAAACTCCTACCAGGAACCGCTGGTAACCATGTAAGTAACTTACCTAGTGTATTCAATAGTACAACAGTAATAGGTTCTAGAATAAGCGTACAAGCACAAGAACAGTTCATGATTCCAATTGGTATCACTAGAGTAAAACTAAATTTCGATGACCCGGTTCTATCTTCTGCTCAATTAGGAGATAACCTACATATAACAGGTGGTTTTCTTTATGGGTATGATGGACAGACTATTGTAGAACAAGGGTTCCATTTGTTTCCTGAAGAGCCTGTCGCTACCCCCGTAGCAAGCGGTGCTTTAGACGAGACTAAGACGTATGAATATTTTGCTGTGTATGAATGGGTAGATGCTCGTGGACAGGTACATCAATCTGCACCAAGCGCCCCATTAACTGTATATGATACAACGTCATCTAATACCCCTAAATTATCTGCAACGAATAAGACCGTCACTATAGTGGTTTATAAATTACCGGTTACAAGTAAACCTGGGGTTGACATCGTATTATATAGGACAGAAGGAAATGGAACCATACCTTATCGCCTTGATAGTATTAGCAATACTTACGGTGCTAACGCTTATGTGACATTTACGGATGCGGGTGCTGTGACTGATACAGTGCTAGCTTCTAGGCAATTCTTGTATACCGTGGGTGGTATTATCGAGAACATAGCTCCACCGGCCTGCACAATCGTCCAGAGGCACATTAATCGTCTATTCATAGCCGGTCTAGAAGAGGGTAATACCGTTTGGTACTCCAAGGCTGCTGTAGAGGGTGTGGGGGTTGAGTTTTCTGACATATTCAGATTTAGGTGTAACCCTGCAGGTGGTCCTATCTCAGCGTTAGCCTCCCTTGATGATAAGCTTATTATCTTTAAGGAAGACTCTATTTACGCTCTAGCTGGCCAAGGTCCTACTGATAATGGTGCTTCTAATGACTTCCTAACCCCTCAACTTATTGTAGAGAACACGGGTTGTAAGACACAGAATAGTATTGTATCAATCCCTGAAGGCATTATGTTCAAGTCTGACAAGGGTATTTGGTTACTAGACAGAGCGTTGTCCTTGACTTACATAGGCTCCCCTGCTGAAAAATTCAATAGCTTATCAGTGACTTCTGCGGTATCTATCCCTGACCTTAATCAGGTTAGATTTACTACGTCAGATGGGGAAGCCTTGATATACAACACGTTCTTGAAACTGTGGTCTACTTTCACAGACTACCAAGCTCTTTCTGCTACTACTTGGTTTAACACATACTATTTCATTAACACAAATGGAGTAGCTCAGAAAGAAACTGCTGGTAATTACCAGGATAACTACAAGTTTTATTCCATGAAAGTAACTACCTCTTGGATTAAGAGCGATATCCAAGGCCGTATGCGGATATATACGACTGGTATATTAGGTAGATTTACTGGTGACCCAATCGTTAGAATATCTATGTATGCTGATTATAACGAACTACAACAGGAAGTTAGACACTTTAAGACAGGTGGTAATATTGATATGTTACCATGGGCTGATACTATTACCTATTGGGGTGACAGTGTAATAATGGGTTCTGCTCTTGAGAGAACTTACCAGTTTATTACTGATTGGGATACTCAGAGACTTACTTCTAGTAAATATACTTTTGAGGATATTGAATCCCCAGATACTAATTCTTCTTTTGAATTAACTACGTTAACCTTGCAAATGGGAATAAAACAAGGTATAATGAACAAGGCTCGTGACGCACAATAGCGTCTCTATAAACTAACTATAAGATATAAGTATGTACAATGGAGGTAGGTTTTATGGCTGCAGGACAACAACAAAGGACATCAGGTGGTGGAGATACCGGCGGAGGAGGCGGAGGTTCTAGTAGTTCTGGTGCTAGTGATGGAGGCAGAAAAGATGGACAAAAAACTCAAGCCCAAATAGACGCTGAAGCTAAAGCAGCCGCAGATCAAGCAGCAGCAGATGAAAAGGCCGCTTTTGATGCTTCCTCTCAAGTTAACCCAACCACCGGATTAACACCTGACCAGCAGGCTGCTGCAAATGAGACTGCTGCAAGAGCGCAATATCAAACTTCAGTCACATCTGGATCGAGTAGTGGGGCTACTACCAATAACGCTGGTGGTTCTAGAGATGGTAATCAAGCGGTTACCACCCCTACCACCACCCCAGCGCCTGTTGTTGCTCCTACACCGGTTCCACCTATGTTTGATAGTCAGAATAATACTATACAGGCTAGTCAATTCGCTGCTGGTTCCTACACTACTCCAGAGAGTGTGGCTAATAAAGTCGCTCCTGTGACTGCTACTACCGCAGCTACCCCGGCTAGTTCTACTGGAACAGTTAATACAGCGTACGGAGTTGGCCCTGATGGTAAACCAGTACTACTCCCGGGAGTGACTACCCCAACGGCTGCTACAACAGATACTTCTAATTTAAACTTTACCTCAGCATTACCTATGCCAACATCGGCTGCTACAGCAGGAGCTGCTCAAGGGGAGTTAACAGGTGGATTAACCCCTGAAGCAATGGCAAGCGTAAACGCTGCTGAAGGACGTGGTATATCACTAGAATTGTTACGTCAACTACAAGCACAGGCTGCTGGTACGGGTGGCCCTACTGCTGCTCAACAGCAATTACAAACTGCTACTAACCAGAACCTTGCTGCTACACAGGCACAAATAGCAAGCCAACGTGGTGCATTTAACCCTGCCTTATTACGTCAAATGCAAGCTCAATCAGGACAAGCTAGACAAGAAGCAGCGGGACAGTCTGCTACATTACGTGCTCAAGAACAACAATCCGCTCAACAGTTAGCCGCTCAATTAGGCGCTACTACTGCAGGACAAGAACTTGATACTGCTACTAAAGTACAAAATCTAGCTACTCAGTTATCCTCCACCAACGCTCAACAGAGTAATGATCTATTCAAGACATATATTCAAGATAACACTACTAGGGACTTAGCTCGAAACAAGGCTTATTTAGATGCTGCTACAAGTGATGCGGATAGAGTACAACGTACAGCAGAAGTAATATTTAAGTCGGAAACAGATGCTTTAGCTCAGTATAGAGATGCCCTTGTAAAAGCTAAACTATCTGATGCAGATATTGAAGCACGTGTAAACATGTTCAATGCAGACCAGCAAAATAAAGTAGCCACAGAGAATGCTGACCTATATTCCAGGAACTTAGCAGGTGATAATGCTGCAAAACTAGCCGTAGACAATGCAAGAGCGGCTGCTTTTGCTTTCTGGAAAAACCAGGGGTTGGATGAAGCTAAATTTGACCAAAACTGGGCGATAGCCGAAGGGAACTGGAAGAACAATATACAAGCTATTAAAGAAGGTAAACCCCCAGAACCTACTGCATTTGATAAGTTCTTAAGTACTGTTGGACAGATAGTGGGGATAGGGTCTGCAGGTGTCAAAGCCTACGCGACTTCAGATAAAAATGCTAAAAAGAACATTAAATCAGCTAAGATAATGGGATTCCTAGATGTTATTAATCCTGTATCATATGACTATAAATCAGAGGAATTTGGCCCTAAGGGTAAACGGTATGGCTTCCTAGCTCAAGACCTAGAAAAGACCCCTCAAGGTAAGTCTGTTGTAGTCGAGAAAGATGGTCGCAAACAGATCGATATAGGTCAAGCAGTTCTCTTAATGATGGGTAGCATGGCTGAAATGAATAAGAAACTCAAGGATTTGGAGAAATAATAATGGCTGGATTAATTAACTTTAGTAAATTAGTAAACATGACGTTACCGGACCTCCCTCAGGCAAACCTCGTGCCAAAGGGCACAGGTATCGAACCAGGGGGTTCTACATTACCTTCTCCTGAACCTACTGTAGCACCAGTAGAGCCTACTCCTATTCCAGTACCAGCTCCTATGCCTACACCTTCGCCGACACCCCCAAATTTGTTGGATAGCCCTATCTCTCAACCTATTCCTTCAATGAGTACACAACCTTCTCTCAAGAAGTACGTACCAGGACAGGACTTGGGTAAGCCAGCAGAAGTACCACCCCCTCCACCTGCCTCTCCTACAATGGCTAGTGAGACTACAACTAATATGGTATCTACTCCTAAGACAGACATTTCTGGGTTAGTCAGTGCGGAACAAAGGGCGGGTATTGCTGACCAAGGTGTACTTCAAGCGGAAACAGAGGCGGCTAAAGAGAGAGGGTACGCTACAGAAGGTGCTGTACAAGTACAAGAAGCCCTTGGGCAAGAACAAGCTAAAGCCGAACAAGCCTCGCAAGACCGCTTGAAAGCGATGAGAGAAGCTATTGACGCTAAGTCTGCTGAACTAGAGAAGCTACCTGTCAATCAAAATAAGTACTGGGACATTGCGAGTACCGGAGACAAGATAGCGACAGGCTTGAACTTATTAAGTGCATTGGCGTATGCATTCGGCAATAATCCACAAGCATCTGGTAAACAAGTGGATAAAGTACTGACCGACATAGATAAGACTGTACAAGATGACATAGCCTCCCAAACGCGTAAACGTGAAATAATGAAAGAAGCCCTTGCTAACAAGCGTATTGATTATAATACCCTACAACAATGGGAATCTAGCCAGATAGCATTAGGCACAGCACAGAACGCTCGTAAAATGGAGACTGTTAATAACCGTCTTAAAGGTATATTAGAAACTAAAGGAATAGATGCCATTGCTGCTGCTAAACTAAATCAAAATATTGCGAATAGAGAATTGGCTATAGAAAAACTTAAGGCTGATGCCATGGAGAAATGGAATAGTCAACAGAAAACTGAGACTAAGACTGAATCTAAGCCTGTTCTAACAGGGCTTCCCGCTAAAGAACTGCAAGCACAATATGAGTCCACCCATAAACGTATTATGGACGTAAACAATAACGAAATGGTAAAGCGTTTTGATAACCTAGCTGAAACTAAAAATGGACTAGAAGAGGCTATCAAAGACCCCGCCCTACGGTCGTTGCAGATATCTAAATTTATTGCGAAAACCCTTGAGCAAGGATCGTACGGAGTAGACTTACTCAAGTCCATCACAGGACAGGGAACTGTGGATGCAGCACAAGACTGGTTACGCCGCCAAGTAGGGCAGACTGGTTATGTGTCTGAAGACCTTGTACAAAATATGTTAAAGACAGTTAATAATGAAATATCAGGAATTTCCAACAGCAAAACAGGTAGTCTTTTACGTGCTAGAGAGATATATGAGAAACAAAGGGCAGCCCTAGAGCCTGCGTATAACCAGACAATTGGACTAAAAGAAAATACCTCGACACCACAACCGAATGCTGGTAAAATAACTGTACTGGGTAGTGCCGCTAAACCTAAGTAAAGGTAAATATAAATGCCAATTAATCTAAGAAATCCCTACACAAATGAGACACTTGAGGTAGATGATAATGACTTACAATCTGCCTTAAGTTCTGGTTTAACGTTCCACCCTGGTACTAAAGTACAGGTAGTGGATGAAAATAATACTATGTATGAAGCTGATGCTGAAGAAGCTCCTTCATATCTACAGCAAAAAGGATTTAGGATTGCTAATCAAGAAGACCGTTCAAACTTGATGGCTAACCAACAGAAAGAGATGATTGAGAAAGAGGCTGCAGATTCCCCTTTTACAGCATTTGCTACAGCCGCTTTATCTGGTGGTACATTTGGAATATCCGACGTAGTAGGTAAAGCCATTGGTGGAGAGGATTTTAGTGCTGCTCGTAAAGTATTAGCTGAACAAAACCCTCTCGCTGATATATTTGGTAATGTCACGGGTGGGTTTGCCCTTGGGCCAACCGCAGTAGGTAAGGGTATCACTAAGATAGGTGCAATGGCTTCTGAAGCGGCCGCTAAAAAGGTCGCTGGTAGTGTGCTTAGCCGTGCTGCTGCTATTCCAGTACTTGGTAAGCCTCTTGCTATGGGTACTGAAGCAGGAATTAATGCTGCTACACAAGGTGCCATATATGGAGCAGGAACAGGTATCTCTGAAGCTGCTTTAGGTAAACCCAGTGAAATAGCTGAAAACTTCATACGTGATGTTGGGTATGGTGGTTTATTCGGCGGTACTATTGGTGGTATAACAGGACTTGCCGGTGGTGCTTTATCCCAATTATACAAGGGAACACTGAAGAGTGCTGCTAAGGGTACTGAATTTGTGACAAGTAAGGCCGCTACTATGGCATTACCCGAACAAACTGCTAAGGACTTTAAGGGTTTAGCTAAAGCTGAAAACCTGGGTGATTTGCTTAATGGTAAAATAGCAGGGGAAACTAAGGCCGCTCAAGGTCAAGCACGTCTAGAAATAAATGAACTTACGAATAATATTAGACAACAGATTCTGGATACTAAGAACCCTTCTGAGATGTATGAGAAGGCTAAGTTAATTAAGGATAACGTCGATTTAACCCTCAGGGACATTGGCAATGAGTATAAGACTGGGTTAAATAGTATTCCTGCAGACTTACCCCCATCAGGTGATGCTGTACGATTGTTTAATGAAGCTAAAGCTATTAATAAGAACTATAAGAAACTCCAATTACCCAAGGCAGTAGCTGAAGTAGAAGACGCTTTTAGATCTGCTTTACGCGAGACTATTCAAAGTGAACAGTTGACATCTACCACGTTTAAAACTGCTGCACAAGAAGCTGCTTTTCTATTTGAAGTCAGGAAAAACCTCTCTAGTAAGTGGAATCAGTTAGGTAAACAAGGTCGTAATGAGGTATTCGGGTTACAAGGACAGAATCCTTTTAAGTCGTTGATGACCTCAGCCCAGGATGCTACAAAGAACTATGGAGCGGGTAAATCTGAGTATGATGTTGTACGTAAGGTATTTACTGATGTAGACCCTAAATATGCAGCTACAATTGAACTACAGAAGGCTCTCAATAAGTCCTTCACAACTCTGTCTCCTATTGACAGAATGCCTACTATCAGCTATAGCAAGGTAGACAGCTTCATAAATTCCAAAAAAGCAGCCCCTCTACGTGAGCAATTCGGTGCTGTGTTAGACAACTATACAACTCGCCTAGCCACCCCTACAGTAGGCCAGGAAACGCTTACGGGGCTAGGTAAGCTAGGTGACATGTTTGGGGAGATTTCAGCTAAAACAGGTGAGTTGCGTGGTAAGGGTAGAGAAGTAGCTGAGATTATGCAAGGCCCTGGAACTACTTTAGACAAGCTAATTCAAGTAGATAAGCTACTTGGCACAAGCAAAGCTGACAAGTTTAAAGAACTCATGCCACAAATTGAACAGCTTGAGAAGATTAAGGGTATCCAAAAGGCTAGTATTGGCTCAGGGGTTATCCCTGCTGCTATTGGTATCTCCGCTAATGCTCTTGGTGCTGCTGCTCCTTTGTCCTATATGCTCTCAGGAGTAGTTTCAGGCGCTTTAAACCCCTACCAAGCCCTCCGCCTAGTAAATGCTATACAGCGTGTTTCTAGTTCAGCAGAGAGCAAGGGTAGTGCCGCTATAGAGAAGATGTCCAAGTTACTAACAACCAAGACCTCTGCTATTCCTGGTAGCATTGAAGCCAAGGAACCTTCTAAATGGGAAGATAACCATAATGTATTTGCTCCCTTGAGAGATCCTCTAGCTGTACAACAAATTACCCAGCAATTAACAGACCCCCTGTCCAATAACCCAGAGTTACAGTTGGCAGTACAAAACCAATTAAACCGGGGAATTCTCCATTTAGCGAATAAACTCCCTGAACCATTAAACAGTCCAGCTAGTCGTATGAATCCTAATGCTAGTAAGTCAGAACCCTCTAAACGTGACCAAGTGTTGTGGAATAAGCGTAAAGATGTATTAGATAACCCAGGTTCCTTTATCGAGAAGATTAGTAATGGTTATGTGCCCGTAAAAGAGGAAATAGAGACGTTTAACGAAGTGTTTCCTAACTTCTCTGGTAAGCTACAAATGGCTATGACAAAATCAATGGCAGAATCAAAAGACCCTATTCCAATGAATCGCCGTATGCAGATGACTAGGATGTTCAACAAGCCTCTTGACAAGCAAAACGAACCCTCTTATGCTAAACAATTGCAGGACTTGATTTACCCTGAAGAAGAACAGAAACAGAGTAAGGGTGGGGCAGTTGGTAGTGGCAACATTAAATCACGTTTAGCTGACAATAGCATGTCAGAAATAGAAAGAATAACAGGCAGGTAACAAATGGCATATAGCACAAAAGCTAGTAAACACCCAAAGGTAGTTGAAATAGCTAATAAAATATTAGATATACTAGATATTACACTTCAACCAATCCATGATGAAGCGGTGGCAAAGAAGTTTCTAGACCCCATGAAACTTAAAAATGTAGACTACGTGGTAGGGATTCTTAAAACCGTTGCAGCGATCACCGATGAGAATAGCAATGGTCTAGGAGACTTATCAGACGAGGAACTATTTAAGCTGTTAGCTCAGGCAAATAAAGCAACAGAAATTAAAGAAATTGAAGATTGATCCGATAAGATAAATAGAGGGTGAAAAAGACCTCCTTTCATGGCAACTTCAGGGGTACTTTACGAGAGTACCCTATTTCTCTTGGAGTAATATGAGCAAGTTAATGATAAGAGGGGGTAACGCTGCCTTTTCTACAGCAAATGAGAATCTAACGAGTGAACCGGAGGGTTGTTACCGTATTATTCTTATGAGAAGTCTAGGATGGCACCCTATATGTGATGACGAAGAACGCCGGGATATGACGTTCGAATTGGGTTTTGCTAATGAGAGGGCAATGACTAAAAGACTAACCCGTCGTGGATACACCGACATCGTAGCGGATAGAGGAATTGAAAAGCATATTAGTGATGATATATTCTTCGGTGGGCATATAGACTTAACAGTAAAGAATAATGGGATAAAAGAACTATACGAGCTAAAGTCTGTGTCCTCAGTAAAATCATGTATAAAATATGTACAAAAGAATGGTTACAAATTAAATAATCTAGCGCAATTAGTGTCATATATGCTGGTGGATGAAACTTCTATCGGGATATTAGCTTATTGTAATTTCGTGTACTCCCCTGCTGCAAAAGAGGTTATTCCAGAAGGGAAGAAATCTTACGGAATATCATGGGAAAAAATGGAACCTAAAGTAAAAGAGTATAGAGTAACTTTTGACTATAAAACTATCTTAATTGATGATATTGCTGTTGAAAAGGTGACTATTGATAATGCTATTGAGCATATGTTAAGGTCAACACAGATTATTAAGGATAAGGAGGTATCTAGGATAAAACCCACAGACAAGCAAGCGTGCTATTCCTGTGAGTATAAAGAGGTTTGTGACAGGTTTGATTCGGGTGAAATAAACGGGGACAAATGGGTTGAACTCGCTATTTTACTCAGCGAAAAGGAGCAAGAACGTGGCTGATTTTAGAAAAGCGAAGATGAATTTAGTTGAAGTAGAGAAAAAGGAAGAACTATCTTCACAGGCTAAGGACCGATGTTTTAAGCAAGGTCTCTATGACTGTGTAATTACTGAAGTAAAAGATAATACCGAGTACCCACCGGCAGACCCTACATGGAGAGGTCTTAATTTAACCCTTATTGGAGCAGGGGATAAAAAGACATTTGGACGTGTTGAGTACCCTACTGAGCATACAGAGTACATGGCACCAGGAAAGAATGGGGCACTTATTAATTGGTTCTCCAAATTTAATGACTTCCGTGCGTTTGCTATTGCCCTTGGTATGAAAGATACTGAGGATATGGGTGAATTTGTTGATAAGATGTTTATTAACAAGGGACTTGTAGGCAAGACCGTTAAAGTAGAGTTTGCCTACCCCAGGGGTGTACATGCTAAGTACATTGATGCGAATACATTTGAATTAGTAGATGAAAAGGAAGTGCCTGTAGAAGGAACACGTTGTCCTAACCGAGATGCTTGCGAAGTCATTGCTACTCAAAAAGGGTTGAAGTACCATGCTTGGGTACGTCCTTCTAAGTACTTTGTGTCTGAGCAGAACGTAGTACCAGAGAAGAAGCCAGTGGCTAAGAAGAAAGAAGCACCTGAAGCACCATTTTAACTTACGAATGGCACCCAATGAAGCTCTCTGGGTGCAAAGAGGGAGTTATGCAGATGTTCATCGAATGGTCAAGTAGTACACACCATACAGCGGTGTTAATTCCCTCTACTCTCAAGATGGAACATGGCTTTCGCAGCGTCTACATGTTTGACGAACAACAAAAAGAGTATATAGAATCACAGGGGGATATGACTAAATTAGACAGTCTCTCTGTGTATTCAGACACTTTATTTATTGATATTGACAGCACAAAAGAGGATTGTGACAAGTGTAGAGCAGAACTAGAGCACCGTGGGCTTAATTACGAGATATGGGAATCGGGTTCTAAGGGCTTTCACTTTCACATTCCTTTAATAAAAACATACCAACATATAGACTTACCTGCCATACATCGACAATTTGTTAAACAGTTATCGGCAGGTAGGTTTGCTATTGATGAGTCTATTTACAGACACGCGGGATTATTCAGGTTACCAGGGACTAGGCACAAGAAAACAGGTAAAAGGAAGATTTTAATGGAAAAGGTAGACGATAAGAGTAACTTAGAACTGGATACCACTATCGTGGTACAAAAGAAGACAGTGATTACCACTTCAGCACCTTCTCCGGTTGTTGCCTTAAATGACTGTTTGTTCAGAATGTGCAACCCCCCTCAAAATGGCAATCGCTATATGTCACTGTGGGGATTAGCGAAATCACTCCAAGCAGCAGCATTTTCCAGAGAGTTTGCAGAAGAATTGCTTATTGAAGTGAACTTTAGTTGGCCAGAACCCAAAGATCTTTGTGAGATACATAGAGCATTAGGAGAAGCGTATGATTGATGTTAAATTAATTCATGGTGATTGCTTAGTAGAAATGCAAGCTATACCAGACCATTCTGTTGACTTAATCCTCTGCGATTTGCCCTACGGAACTACTCAATGCAAGTGGGATGTGGTTATTCCCTTTGAACCACTTTGGGAGCAATATTGGAGGATACTTAAACCTAACGGAACTGTAGTATTGTTTGGAAGTGAACCATTCAGTAGTTACTTGAGAATGAGTCAAATTAAATATTATAAGTATGATTGGATTTGGGAAAAAGATCGTCCAAGTGGGTTTGCTCTAGCGAATAAGCAACCTATGAAATATCACGAAATGATTCATATTTTTTACAAAGAGCAGCCTGTGTACAATAAACAAATGATAGAGCGTACAGGATCAGGAAAAGACCGTAATAAATACAGCACGAATCACTCTAGTTGCAAGGGAGAACATACCCCGATTAACCACAAGCTAGGAACCGTACAATATGACCCAGAATGCAAAAACCCTTCTACTATATTAAAATTTTCTAAAGGCAGAGCACAGGACTTTATTCATCCTACGCAAAAACCAGTTGCCTTGCTTGAATATCTAATAAAAACCTACACCAACGAAGGCGAAACTGTGCTTGATAACTGTATGGGTAGTGGTTCAACTGGTGTAGCTTGTATCAATACAAATCACAACTTTATTGGCATTGAAAAGGATGAAAAATATTTTCAGATAGCCAAGGAAAGAATCGAACAGGTTTACAATGGGTAAGTATAAGTGGGTATTACAGGCTGTAATATTCAACAGTCTACGCAGACAGTTCAGACGTTCTCCTATGTATTTGGAATGTGTGAAAAGGGCTAAACGAGAAGTTAAAGTCAAGGGCAAGACTAAGGACAATATACGTCGGGTTAAATTCTTATGTAATATATGTGGAGACTTATATGATAGAAAAGAAATCGCCTGTGATCATATTGCCCCGGTTATACCTGTGGAGGGCTTACCTATCACAGGAGGACTCCCGGATTTTAACGTTTATATCTCTAGATTATTCTGTCCTGTTGAGAACTTACAGATGGTTTGCAAAACCTGTCACTCTGCCAAAAGTAAGCTAGAAAATAAGCAACGTAAGGAACTACGAGATGCCAAGCGACCTAAGGAAGAAGTTTCTGGAGACAACGGACGGAAGTGACCGGGAAAAAAGGCAAGTCCAAAAAACCCTGCTAGAAAGCCTCGCAAATAAGTGGGACGATAACCGTATACATGTAGTGCAAGCCCCTGTTGCGACAGGTAAGTCAATGGCTAATGTAGTTATACAGAATGCTATTGGTGCCCACATTATCACCCCAGCCAACACTCTCGTAGACCAATACAGTGATGAATATCCTAAGGTAAATGTTCTCAAGGGTAAGGTACATTATCAATGCCAGCAGTTTAAGTTTTATAACTGTGCAGAACGTAAAGACCTATTTGGTTGCAACTGTTCTGATTGCCACTACAAGAAGGCTAAGGAAAGAGCACTTGCAGAACCGACATTTTTCAATCCCATGAGCCTCTATTACACGTTATTAGGACAGGGTATTGTAGATATGCCTGTACGTATCATAGATGAAGCACACTCACTTTTATCGCTTCTCTCTCAGGTATCTACCAAGTCGTTTGCTAAAGACAAATGGGAGTACCCTGATAACGCCACAAACGAAGTTGTATTTACCAAGTGGTTATATAAGCAAATAGTTAACTTAGATAAGCTATTAAAAGATTTACAACTATGTCGCAGGCAGAACCATAAGAAGATTACTGAGATTTATAACGAAGTACAACACCTAAAGTTTCTCTACGACCAGTATATAAACAACATGGAACAGTTTATTTTGTTTGAGGAAATGTTGCTTGTCCGGGGGAAACGTAAATATTATTTAAAATTAGCGCCTGTAACTGTACCAAGAACGTTAGTCAATCAAATATTTGGTGATAAGAAGGTTATCCTAATGTCAGGTACTATGTTCTCAGAGGATATCAGGGACTTGGTAGGGGAAGAATCCTATACGTACCACGAAGTACCATCATGTATTCCAAAAGAGAATAGGCCGATATATTTCAGGCCAACAGGAGTTATGAACTGCCACACTACCGCAGAGGACATGTTTAATCGTATTGATGTTATAATACAGAAACACCTTGGTTTGAATATTCTAATACACGTTACGTACTCTGTGCAAGAACAGATTTACCCGTTATTCGCTGCTAAATATCCTTTAGTATATGCGAACACAGATGATAACAAAGACGAGACTATTGAAAAGTTTAAAGCTACTGGTGGTATATTTATTTCCGCAGGGTGTAGTGAAGGGCTAGATTTTAAAGATGATATATGCAGAGTAAACATTATACCAAAACTAGATTATTTGAATATGGGCGACAGGGTTATACAGAAAAGAAGAGCTTTACCAAACGGAGAAGTATGGTATGCTAGTCAGGTGGCTAAATTATTTTGTCAACGGTATGGTAGAAGCACAAGACACGAAAAAGATTGGAGTTATACTTACTGCCTAGACCCACTTTTACCGCAATTGATAAAGAAAGTACCAGATTTCCCTAACTACGTAAAGGAAGCAATCGTATGGACTCTATAGAAAAAATGGAAGTAATTAAACAAATATTGATACAAAAGAAATATTTCGTAACTGAAGAAGGTAGGGTGTATTCGTCTAACCCAGTTCGGTATATGATAATACATGAATTAAAACAATATGTTCGTGAGAATCAGTTATTCATTGTACTATCTGATAATGGAGTAGATAAGCATATTGCGGTACATCGATTGGTGTATTTAGCACATAATATGGAGTGGAATGGTCAAGAACATGTACACCACAAAGATTTTAACCCTAGAAATAATCATATAAATAATCTAGTATTAATGAACTCTTCTGACCATGCTAGATTACATGCATTAGCTGAGAATTTATTAGAGAGCACACTAGAGAAACGTATAGAGGCAGCTTCTGAGGACAAAAATCCAATGTCTAAGAAGTCTAGAGAATATCGTTTACGTAGACAAGTTCTAATGACGGGAGAACAAAATCCTTCTTATTTACATAAACCTGATTGGATAGAAGAAGTTAAACGATTAAAAGCAGAAGGGTATTCTATGAGAAGAATATCTGCGATGCTTAAGATAAATCGTTCTACTATTAGTTTAGCACTGAAACGGTATGATAGTTAAAGTTTTATTAATTTGTTCCGATAAGGTATATAGGAGGTACAATAATGGATAATTTACTAGAGGCGAGGCTTAATAACCTTAATGATGAAGAACTTGTAGATGAGTTAGCTGCTGCTCATGAAGAGATGAGACATACCAAGGAAGCAGAAAAAGCAGACAGTGCTGTACAGGAAGCTAAATTGGAGTATGATACTGCGAGGGCACCGTTTGCTGAGAAGATTAGCTATATGAAGCGGTACGTAAAAGTACTTAATAGTATCTGTAAGATGAGAGAAATCCACTTGAAAATTAAACCTACAACAGAGGAGTTAGAATAATGATTAGTTTTGATGATTTACTTAAAGAAGCTATTAAGCCAGCAGAACCTGAAACATTGTTTGCTTGTATAGCGGGTATGCGGGGTAGTGGTAAATCAACGTTGATATCCACAACCGGTCTACCAACCCTTGACCTAACATTTAGTATGGAACAGCATGGTATTAACTCTGCTCGTAGTTTAGGCGCTACTGTAGCAGTCATCGTGCTAGACATCGACGAGAAAGGTGAAACACGCACGGCTGATGGAGTCATATCTTTCTTAAAAGAAGTACTATCCATGCCGGATTTACCTAATAAGTTCGGTGCTCTGGCTATAGATGGTATTACTAATCTAGACTTGTATATTAATCAACATACAACAGTCAAGACGGCTAAAGCATATAAAGATGCTGAAGCTATTGAAGCTATTTATAATGATATTATTAAGCTACTACGCGCTCTACAAGCCAAGAAAGTGCACATTCTCTGTACATTGGCAGTTGAAGCAGAGATTAATAAGAATACAGGTGAAAATATTAACGTAACACCTACCCTCCGTGGATATAATTGCGTAAACAAAGTTCTAGGTTCTTTCAGTGATATTTTCCTTGTTGGGGCTGTTACCGAGACAGATGAAGACGGTACTACTAAGAAAGTCCACGTTATCCAATTCGGTGCCTCGTTCAGCAAGTCGGGTAAGAAATTATCAGGTGAAGCTCGTTGTTTAACATTTAGCCCAAGGTTGTCAGGGGTTGCGTCTCAACATATGCCTGAGGATGGTTATCTTCCCGCCTCTCTCAGGAAATTGATTCAATTTAAAACTGATGCGTTAGTAGCAATACACAAAGCAAACGAAGCGAGAAATGCAAAATGAATTGGGAACCCTACGAATTAAATGGTCTTAAGATACTATAGACGTACTTCGTTCTTTTGGAGTAACTACCCAAATCTGAGGTAAATTATGCCTGATTACGTTGTGTTAGACTATGAGTCCAGTGGCCTCGATATGTACAATCCATCATTCCAGGTTAAGTCCCTCGCATTAGCTTGGTTTGATGGGGGTGTTGTTAAGTACTGGTTCTCTACCTCTAAGGATGCTATTGAAGTTACTCTCCAACGCCTTGCTGACCTGCAAACCCCTGTTATTGTTCACAATGTAGCCTTCGACTGGAGCGTTACTAAGTGTAAAGTCCCTGGTGTCAAGCTAAACTGGTACGCGGATACGATGAGAATGGTTCAGCAGTGGGATAATGGTGGAAAGAGTGGTGAGCATGGTGAGTATGATCTAGAGTCCTGTTGTGGTAGAATACTTCCAGAACGCTTCTGGGCGCATAAAGAGAGGGCTTATGAGTGGATTCGTAATAACGTATTTACTACTATTACCAAAGAGTACAAAAGGAAACAAGCCGTTATAATAAATAAACCTATTAAGCGAGGGCAGGAGGGTAGGTACCTAGACCGTCTGCCACCCGAAGTACTTGAGGATTACAACAAAGCCGATGTTGAAGTGACACTACACCTATACAAGACTTTAGTGGATAGATTCGCTTCTATGCAGTTTGATTGGCGTATTGACCATGAATTGTTTATTCAGGTAACTGAAAAGATAATAGATGCCAAGATACGAGGAGTTAAGGTAGACCGTGAAGGAGTTCTTAGCAGCCTAGTTGAGTTTAAGAAGCAGCAGGTACAATTGAATCATGACTTCAGAGAGTTATATAAAGAACAGATTGAGCAGATAGAAGTTGAAAATAAACAACCCTTTAAGCTTAACAGTACCAAGAATTTGAAGGAACTGTTCGTTGATAAGTTAGGTATTACTCCAACTATATTGACTAAACCAAGCAAAAAAGGTACGGGGGGTGGTAGACCTTCTTTCTCCAAGAAGCACCTTGGACAGTGGGGGGAGAAGGCTGCTATCCTTAAAACCAAGGGTAGCCTACAACAAGTGATAGGTGCCTCAAATGGCCTTTTAGAGCTTGTAGATGGATCTTTTGATGGTAGGTGGCACTGTGACCTTAAGACAGTAGGAACCCGCACAGGAAGGTTCGCAGGGGCGGGTGGATTGAACATGCAAGGTCTGAGTAGACGTAATAAACTATTCATGCAGAATCTTAAAGCAGAGGATGGGAATGTTTTTATTTCTAGTGACTTAGCAGCAGGCGAGCCTACGTGTACTAGTCATTACAGCAAAGATTATAACTACCGAATGGCTGTACTTGATATGGTAGGCAAGGAACCTTTCTACAAGGATGGGATTCTCTATTGCGACGACATCTACTTGATGACCGCTTCCGTATCTCCTATGCATAAAGAGTTAATGGAAGAACTTTGGGTTAAGAAGTGGCCTGCTGGTACGTTTGCTCAGCAATGGGTAGTTGACTCAGATGTAATTAAGTCCTCCATTAAGAATCAACGAGCATTGATTAAAATGTTGGTGCTTGGCCTTTCTTATGGCATGGGAGTCAATAAATTACAACAAACCGCTCTAGAGAATGGGTTTAACCTTACTAGACAACAATGCAAACAATTTCATAAGACGTATTGGCAGTTATTCATTGGGGTTAAAGCATTTTCAGATCTATGTACTAAGACGGTTGAAAGAGATGGTTGCATTATTAATGAGTTTGGCTACCGGAATGTACCCCAACCTCATAAAGGGTTTAATTCCTTAATACAATCAACAGTTTCTGGCTTAATGCTACTTTATACTAATTTACTATTCCAAGAGTGCCCGTGGGCTGAATTTGTTACGATTATACACGATGAGATAATTTACCAGATACCAGAAGACAAAGTTAAAGAAACCCAAAAATGTTCCGAAAAGACTATTAAGGAACTTAATTCTGTGTTAGACTGGTCAGTACCCGTGAGAATCGGCTTTGCTGTTGGCAGTAACCTATATGAGGCTAAGTAAATGAAAACACAACTGAAAAAGATACTACAAGCGTACTATGGTGGGGGTTCATTCCAGCTATCTCATAAGCAGAGAGTAGTTAAGACCTACCAGCATATCCTATTAGACAATCCTGGGTATGATAAGTTAATAGAGAATGCTATCCTTGGGTTTAATAACACCCAAGACGTGTTAGAGGGTATAGGGATAGTACGCTCACATGTCTCCTATAAGCTAAGGAAATCAGAAGATAAAGAATTGTGGAAACTGTTGTACATAGAGTTAACTAATGTAGAAGTGGACATCTTGATTAATGGATTGGAGAACGTATAATGTCATTTGAACCTACAGGATTTTCTGCAGAGATCTTTAGACAACGGTACGCTTTTACAGAGACAGAGACATGGCAAGGGTGCTGCGAACGCGTAGCCCATCAAATAGCATTGGCGGAAGACCCTGAAAAACAGGCTAAGTATGAGGAGAAGTTTTATGATGTGTTGGTTGATAATCTCTTTGTACCTGGGGGGCGTGTTCTATATAACGCTGGACGCCCTAACCCCAACCTATTGAACTGCTTTGCTCTATCGGATGACCTTGATTCTAGTGAGGGATGGGCACAGTTAAGTTATGACATGATAGTAACGTCGATGAAGCATGGTGGATGTGGTATCAACTTCTCTAGCGTACGTCCTAAAGGTGCAGAGATTAAAGGACAAAAGGGACTTGCTCCAGGGCCAATGGAGTTGATGAAGCTTATTAATGCCAGTGGACATCCTATTAAAGCAGGTGGGCAGCGTAGAGTAGCCTTAATGTTTGCATTAGATTTACAACACCCGCAAATAGAAGAGTTTATTCAATCTAAAGTAGATAATAACCAATTCGACATGGCTAATATCTCTGTTATATCTAGACATACCACGGACTTTATTAGAGAAATAGAGGAAGATGGAAACGTACCTCTTTCATGGAAGAATAAATATCGTAAACACGTATCCGCCCGAGACTTATGGGGCGCTATAACCGCTAATGCATATAACCAAGCAGAACCAGGGTTCCTTAACTGGGAGTTGGTTGAGTCTGAGTCGAATACTTGGTATATAAATAAACTAGCAGTTACGAATCCTTGCGGAGAGATCGCCTTAGAAGCCTATGGTTCTTGTTGTCTAGGGCACTTAGTTTTGCCTAGATTCATTGATGGCGAGGGGCTTAACTGGGAACTGATGGCAGATACTATCCGTACCGCAGTGAGGTTTCTCGATAATGTATTGACTGTGAATTGTTATCCATTACCCCAGTTCAAGGAAGTAGGACAGAAAAACCGTCGTATAGGCTTAGGCACTACTGGACTAGCTGACATGTTGGTTATGCTTGGTTACCAATACGGTTCAGACAAGGCGGATGAATTCGTAGATAAGTTGTATAGATTTATCAGTAAACAGGCGTATGAGGAGTCCATACTTCTGGCGATAGAAAAGGGTGCTTTCCCTAGTTGTGATCCAGTCAAACACGTGCAATCCGGGTACGTCAAACGTATGACACCCAAAATAAAGGCACTCATTAAAGAACATGGTATCCGTAATTGTGCTGTCCTTACTCAAGCCCCTACAGGAACGGTGTCTATTCTGTCAGGTAACTGTAGCAGCGGAATAGAGCCTGTTTTTGCTCCTGCTTATGAACGTAGGTGGTACGGACCTGATAATGAGATACAGAAGGAGTTGGTATTCCACCCTCTGTTTGTACAGTACTTAGAAGAGGGTAGAAATGTATCTAACTTCATAGCAGCCCATCAGGTCGACGTAGAGGGGCATTTACGTACGCAAGCTACTATTCAAAGACACGTAGACAATGCCGTGTCCAAGACGGTTAACCTTGCAAAAGACTACCCACTAGAAGATCTTAGAAAAGTATGGCTTAAGTATTTACCCCTAGTTAAAGGATGTACCTTCTATCGTACAGGCAGTCGAAACTTTGGGGGGATAGAAGAACCATTGAAGCCCTTTACAGTACTTGAAGCTGTTAAAATGTATAGAGAACAAGCGCAACACGTTGCAAGGTCAGAAGTAGACTGCTCCTCTGGAATGTGTACTTTATAGGAAATGTTTATATGACAAAACGTTATAAAATAATGGTAGATGGTATTGTAGTAGTTGATACACCTAGCCAAGAAGTAAAGGATGCAACTATCCTGAAATATATGTACAAGGAGAAATATGAATTTGAGGCACATGGGGTACTTCTCATTTGGTTATACACAGACCTACCTGACCCAGAATAAGTAGGAAATCCAATTTCATTTTTAGCCCGGAGTTGCCCTTAATAGAGAAATCCCCCCCAGAATCTCCCCCTGCCACATATATTTAATCAAATAAATATATATCTCAATAAATATATAATCCTTTATATAAATACTCTAATATATGTACGCTACATACTAATTAGAGAAATTACAAAAACGGTTTACAGTTCCTGCCAACTATCTTCCCTGTAATATCAATAAGCAAGCTAAAACATGTGAAATACCCCTAAAGTTTTCCCCGAAAACTCCGATATAGAAAATGTGGAAAGTGAAAGTGTTTCAATCCCAGTGAAAGGAGACTATACCATGAAATATTTACTAACGGGTTTAGTAATGTATGTAGATAATCAAGAAGTATTCTATAAAGAAGTACATGATCTGCATGAACTAGATATTAGAGATCAATCCTTACGTATGGAAGGATAACCATATGGAAGGTAAAGAAGCAATGTTACTACTATTACAGGGAGAACTGATCTGCCAAGTAAGTAGCTCTATAATATATAAAATACAAGATAATAGCTTAAGATATAGTACAGACAACGGTAAAAGTTGGGCAGCATCGGCACAAAGTATCAGAAACTGGTTAGGTTTCACGGACTACGAAGTATACCTAGAAATTTAAACAATTATAAATAGGAGTTAAGGGAATGACAAATAAAAGAGAAATAGTAACTACTTTCAGTCAAGCAAGTATCATTCAAGCGTTAGGCATGATCAAATGCGGATTCGAGCAGGAAACCCAGGCTTTCCAAGGCTATCAATATAATGCTTTTATGGAGAAGTATAGACCTGCTACCATTTATAATAACTTAAATAGTAGAGCAAAACAAAACCTTGACCGGGATCTTGTTAGTGCGAGTACTCTTGACCAGTTAAGGGCAATGACAACGGAACAGATAGAAGAGTTAAGGAACGAGTATACTAAGAGTCACTATTCCGAGAGTATTGAAGTGGGTGCGGTAGTACTAAACAAGGTAAAGGAATGGTTAGGCAACGATAATGTTAAGTTTGAGCGTGATGGAACCGTACAAGGTGTCGAGTTGCAGTGCGGAGACGGCGGAGTAACAGCAAAGGAATTTGTGCAGATAACTAAAAAGATGTTCAAGTTACCCATGGGAGTTGACAATGAGTGCTCATTCCATATTCACTTGTCTATCAAGGATATACGACACACCGGTGGAGATCGTATGTGTCATGCCATGCAAGAGTATCTCTTAACACATTTAAATGAATTCCCTTTGGCGGTACTTAAGCGTATGTTGCATAGAGAGGGAAAGTGGTCGGAACAGTATTTTCACTTTGGGTCTAACCGAGCTGGTGAAAAGTATCAAGCCATTGCTTTTCGGGAGCAAGGTACCTGGGAGTTTAGATTATTTGGCAACATTACAACGGCTAGTGAAGGTGTACGTTGTTTAATACTTGCTACCAGGGCGTTACAACACGGTTCAAAGTGTACATTGAATAGGGAATTACCTGTAGCCGATCCCATGGCTCATAAAGAAGTTATCAAGAAGATTGCTTTGGAAGTGGAGAAACGTGAACATCCTGAGAACTTCACAGCAAACGGGAATAAGAAACGTAAACGGGTAGTTAATGGCGATAACTCTGTAGTAATACCTGAATAAACATAGGAGTTTTACAATGTGTACTCTAATGACTATATCAAACGAGTTATTTGCAAGCGATCCCGAAACATATATCAATCAATTGTTATCTGATTTTAAGCGCAATGAACATGGTTGTAGTCTAGTACTACTCGGCACCGATCAGTTAGCAATGCAGTCCAAGAATATATATGCTATCATTGATTTACTTCACTCATGTGACTGGGATAGGGCATTTATCCATTGCCGCTTTAGTACAAGTATTCAGAAAGGTTTGGGCGGTTGTCACGCATTCTACTCTGCTAGTTACACGTCAGTCAATAAGGAAGGCTGGCACATCATGCACAATGGCATCCTTGGTAGTGAACAGTCAAGGAAGTATAGAGTGGATAGCCAATATATAGCTGAAATGGTAGATCATTTCGGAGTTAAAACTGCTGCTGCATATACTTTAACACAAGGTTATGCTAACGTATTCTTTATTGATACCTATTCTGATAGCTATATCGTTACACGTTCAACCGCCGGTACTCTGTTTACGGATGGATTAGGTAACTACTCAACTAATTCAGTAGGTACAATGATTAATCCTGTTCTTGATGACACTAATGCCGAGTATATAAAGGAGAAGCCTACCCCTGTATATAACACCGGTTGGAAGTACTCTAGTGACTATGGACTAGACAATACAGGTACGGTAAACTATAACTCAACCGATGGACTCCCTGGTACTACCGTAGTTGCAGTTATTACACAGATACCCGATGATCCTGTGGACTTTATGGACTGGGTATATGATAACCACTATGATCACCTACCCATACCAAAGGAAGTTAGCAAGGTATTAACCAAGGCACAAAAAATAGAACTACTATCTATTAAAAAGATTGAATGGCAATATAGAAAGAATAAAAATGGAAACGACAATAAGAACGGAACTCTGCGATCAATTGAAGTTTAAGTACGCAAGTATGAGTCCCTGCGCTCTTAATGCCATAGTAACCCAGGTTATTATCAATGCAATTGTCAAGAGAGGGGAGATATTTGTTGAAGTATTCAATCCGTTAACAGAGAAAGAGGGCGGGGTAGAATCATGGTAAACAGGGTAAGAGATGGTAATATTGTATTTTGGACTATTATAATGGGTATTATCGTACTGTGTTTTGTATTCTTTTGGGGAATGATAATAGAGGTATGCGAGTTCTTTTGGGGTAACGAGAAGAAAGATCCAAAATAGAGCTAAAGTATTTTCAGGATTGACCGATAAGAATATTAGAAGCAAGGAACAGTCACTAGCAGTAAAGGAGGATGAAATGGGAGTAGTACTACAGTTTAGACCAAGGGAGCCAACTAAACCTAACCGAAAGGAGTTAGATATAATTGAAAGACTAGAGCGTATTAAACGATCTATAGCAGAATTAGATAAGTTAGAAGCAGAATTAAAGAAGCGTTACGAGTCGTATTAACAGTAAGCAAGGAGTTACACATATGAGTAATATTACAATCGGTTCAGTTCTTTCCACCGTCAACGGCAAGCAAATGAAGGTAGTAGCAATTGATGATTCCCTGAAATACCCAGTTACATGCCGTGCAGTGGTTGGCAACTTGGCATTCAGTTACACATTGGAAGGTAGTTTCAATAAAGGCAAGACAAATGAAATGGACTTGGTACTTGAATTGACTTTGGAAGTAGGTAAGAAGTTTATCGCCCGCGACGGCAGTGTATGGACAATTATTGCTACACGTGATTCAACCAAGTATCCTTTCATCGGTGCACGTGAGGGTCGTGGCAACCCACCTACTGGAACCTTCTCGGCAAAAGGTGAATTCCAAGTAGGTGAAGAAAACGACAGTGACCTTGTTTCCGTTGCTTAAGTAACAATCGAATAGCTTAACCAAGTAGGCTATTCTAGTGGTTATTTATAAAGGAGATAAATATGTTATTATCAAGTATACCAAAAAATGAGAGAATAGGTAAACGGTATAGACACTCTAATTGGAATTCTACCCCTAATACAGCATACACGTACTGGGAAGATGGTCAATGGGTATACCGGAGTACAAAATATGGGATAATAAACAGGGGTATGACTGGTATTACAGGCAGAGAGGAAGTCGGTTGGTATGAAGTAGATAACCAAGGCAACATAATTGATCCTGATTACTTAGAAATATAACACTCGTACCTCGTTAACAAGGGAGTAAGTTATGAACATATTTGAACAGTTTACAGTGGGATTGATACAAGACACAACACATGGGACATATAGCTACCTTGTCAATGCAGCACCAATGTTAAGGAAGACGGACTTTATTAAGCTTTGCCTACGGTATGGGAATGCAGAAATGCCTATAGATATACCGGGTAAAATATATGATAAGCTAATGGATCTCTATGAAATGGACGTACAGGCGAGGAGATCTTCCTAATGAAAGAAATCTATATAGCTAAGATACCAAAACATGAAAGAGCGGGTAGAAGGTTTATTGGTAGCACTACCTGGACGGAACCAACTGAGTACCTATGCTGGCAAAATGGCCGATGGGAGCATATGCATAAGGGAGAGCTTGGTAATTATTTTGGTGATGAAAGTGTAGTAGATGTTTTATTGTTAGAAATTACCCCTTTCACCAGCCCACTAGAGGAAGAATTAGAAATATGACAAAGTATATACTAGCCATTGTGCTAGCTAACCTAGCATTAGTTAATAATGACTATAATGAGGAACATGACCCAGGGTGAATAGGAGCTTAATATGACCAATAAATTACCAGTAAAGTACTACACTACACAGGAGTTGTTAGAATTGCCTGATGTACATGACGGAATGGTATTTTGCATGAAAGGGTTTGGTGGTAGGACTGATGCTACTATTAAAAGAGTAAATGGATATTGGGGTAACGTTACACACGGGAATGATAGAATAGAAGAGGGTCATATACAGACACACGTACCATGGTATAGAGTAGATAAGGCTGAGGTAGATGAGGATTATTTGGAGATATAGGGGGAGTTATGCGGATATATAGAGCATGGTTTAACCAACCAAGTACACTACAGGAACATCATAACCTACATGGAACGAGGTGTATAGCCATAGATGAGGAGGATAACTCAGGGTCAATTAGGGTGTTCTTTACAGAAGGTAAAGTATACTCAATGATGGTAATGAGAGAATGCTTATCAGAGGACAAAGGCTAGTGTATAAAGTACAATAGCTAAAAGTACCCCAAAACTTCAAGAGTGCTATATAGACTATTATACCCACCCCCACTACCGGTGATACCCCCATACCTTTACCCGAATAAACCTATACCGGAATATATCTATCCAACCAAGCAACTACAGCCACTTGCAACTACTACCAGCTATAAGGCTCATACAGCCACTACAACAAGCATTGCTTCAAGGCTATACAAGTACAAGCGACTACAGCTAATGATGTAGCCAAGGGATTGTAAAGCAGTCAAGACGGTATTCCCTGTGCCTTCACATATAAGAGAAGGTAAATTACCTCATCTTGCACACTGGTAAACTATCTTCCCTTAGTTATCAGTCAGTTAGTAATTATTTAGTAAATAGTGCTTAAGGTTTTCTGAGAAGTGACGATAAGAAAGGTAGGAAGAAAAGGAGACGAGTATGTATACAGTCAGC